>Ga0206921_10258_pt1 | contig 13225 bp, 15 predicted proteins | sample Alteio_BWOrgHeat_66_FD_152930 | JGI IMG/M metagenome (GOLD analysis project Ga0206921, IMG submission 152930) | Enriched cells from forest soil in Barre Woods Harvard Forest LTER site, Petersham, Massachusetts, United States -... | ecosystem: Environmental > Terrestrial > Soil > Temperate forest >...
CTAATGCCACCAATAAGTCCTAAAATTTTCATGTGGCAAATATATTGTTTTGCCAGGAACTCCTGAGCTTCACACCAAAGCAAAATTGAGCTTTACACCAAACCTGCTCCCTCCTTTTATCCCGACCTTTGGTTTATAATTAAAAGAGAAAAAATGAAAAACGTAATATTAGTTACAGGTGCATCAGCAGGCATGGGTAAGGAGTTCGCTAAAGAACTATTAAAAGATGGCAACATTGTTTATGGCGCTGCCCGCAGGGTTGACAAAATGGATGACATTAAACAACTCGGTGTAAAGGTTTTGGAAATGGATGTAACTGACGAGGCATCGATGGTTAAAGGCATTGAAACCATTATTAAAACTGAAGGCCGGATTGATGTATTGATAAACAATGCAGGTTTTGGCTCTTATGGTGCAGTTGAAGATGTCACTATTGATGACGCGCGCTACCAGTTAGAAGTAAATGTATTTGGTGCAGCCCGACTCACACAATTAGTATTGCCTTATATGCGCAAGCATAAATATGGTAAAATAATCAACATATCATCAATTGGCGGCAAAATAGCTTTGCCCTTAGGTGCGTGGTACCACGCCAGTAAATTTGCTTTGGAAGCTTTAAGCGATGCCTTGCGCAACGAGGTTAAACAATTTGGGATTGATGTAGTAGTGATTGAACCGGGTGGTGTAAAATCTGAATGGGGCGGTATAGCTATGGATAACTTGATCAAAAAATCAAGCAACGGTGTTTATGCCCCATTGGCCAAAAAATTTGCTGATGCCATTACCAATACCGAGGATAAAGGCGCCGACCCTATGGTAATAGTGGAGCTGGTAAAAAAGGCTATCTACAATAAAAAACCAAAAACCAGGTATAGTGGCGGTTATATGGCAGCAATGGTATTGTTTATGCGAAAAATATTATCCGACCGTATGTTTGATAAGGTGGCCATGAGCCAGATAAAATAATTAATTGGATATATTAGCATTTGATTAATGAAGGAAGATAAAAGCCATATTGTACTCGATAATATACTGTACTCCTGTGTAGATCAGAAACAGCGGGGTAATGAGCAGTTTGTGCATGAGCATGCTTTAGGCTATGTTATTTCGGGCGAAACCCATTTGATAACGAATGATGGTGTAAAAATATTCAAAGCCGGTTCCGTAGGATTAGTCCGCCGGAACCAGCTTTTAAAATCAATAAAAGTACCTCCACCAGGAGGTGAATTTAAATCGCTCAATATATTTCTTAACCAGGATTTTTTACGCAGGTATAGTACCGAGCATAAGCTAGATCCGGTTGGCAAGTATACAGGCGAGTACATGCGGATATTAAACGTAATAACGATGCTAACGATTGGGATAAAACCCTTGAAATGATCACAAAAGCAAGTCTTAATATGAAAAGCGGTGGGGCAGAGGCGATAGTGCTTTGCGCCAATACCATGCACCTGATTGCTGATAAATTAGAAGAAAATATTCAAATTCCGGTAATCCATATAGCCAGCGCGACGGCAGAGGCCATTACTGCCAGCGGAATAAAGAAAGTAGGCCTATTAGGTACTAAATTTACCATGGAGCGCGACTTCTTTACCAATAAGTTGAATGAAAAGGGTATCGAGGCAATTATTCCGGATGATGATGAGCGCGATTTTTTACACTATACTATATTCGAGGAACTAGGCAGGGGTATTATTAATCCTGATACCCGGCAATATTATGTTAATGTGATCAATAAACTGATAGCGAGAGGGGCAGAGGGTATTATATTAGGCTGTACGGAAATACCACTATTAATTAATAATACGGATGTAGATATCCCATTGTTTGATACGGCAAGCATACATGCTAAAGCTGCTGTAGAGTTTGCTTTAGGATAGACTAAGCTACTAACTGGTTAAATAACTTAACCGTAGTTTCAACAGCATCAATACACAAGCCGGGGTGAACCTTTGATGTTTGCAGCACAGTACTGCGTGTAGCCGTAAGCCAACGAAAGCGCGATGGCATATCCAGTTTGGCAATAGGGCCGCCCTGTATATCAGCGGAGCAAATACGTTCAAAAGAGCAGAGATGTTCTTTTAATTCATCCATATCAAGGTAGCCATCAAATGCCTTTAAGCGATACGCATCAAGCACATAAAGCATTTTAAGGTATTTTTGTTTGGCACAATACAGGATGATACCGATGTTCAGGAATTCCTCCCGGTCAACCCTCGGTACAACGCGTATAACAGCATATTCAAATAAAGTTCTCTCTTGCATGTTGGGCTTCTTTTACAAAAATATTTGAGTTTGCTATGCGTGTTAGTAGGAATTGAATATAGGCTTCCCTGTGTTCTTCTGCTGTGTCGAATTCACCAGTGAGCCATTCATCAGGCACAATGCCAACAATGGCACGGATGCGCTCTTCGGTGAGGATAGCTTTGAATTCGGCGTCAACCTCATCCAGTTCCGTAGCCTGTGAAAGCAAAACATGGTCTTTTATTAATAGAAATGGTTTTTTAGCCTGTTCTTCCCAGTTATGCCATGAATGATGAAAATATAAGGCCGCACCATGATCTATCAGCCATAATTCCTTGTGCCATATCAGCATATTGGTGTTGCGTGCTGTGCGGTCAACATTCATGAGCAGGCAGTCAAGCCAAACTATTTGTGAGGATAATAGCGGGCCTGGCCTGGTAACCGTTGGATCAAAAGTAATAGCCCCCGAAAGATAATGCAGCGCCAGGTTAAGGCCCACACTTGCTTTTAACAAGTCCTGGATCTCCTCATCAGGCTCAGTCCGGCCAAATGCTTCATCCAAATTAGCAAATACTATCTCAGGAACTTTAAAACCGAGCGATCGTGCAATCTCTCCGCCGATTATTTCGGCTATCAAGGCTTTCACGCCCTGGCCCGCACCCCGAAATTTTAATACATATAAAAAACCGTCATCAGCCTCGGCAATTGCGGGCAGAGAACCACCCTCGCGTAGAGGCGTTACATACCTGGTAACATTTACCGTTCTAAGTTCAATATTATCAATCATAATTGCCGCTCCTAAATTGCGATTATTTTTAAGTCAATTATAATATATGGATAAATTTTAAGAAAAGCCTTTGTATAACATCTCATTAAATTATCCGTGGATGCTTTGTAACTACCATAATTTATATATTTTTAACCCATAATGGAAATCGTTAAAGACAACAAGAAAACTATCTGGGCCTGGTGTATGTTCGATTGGGCCAACCAATCCTATAATATGGTGATCACAACAACCATATTCCCTTTTTATTACGTGTACTATACTACATGGCATAACCCTAATGGTGATAAAGTAACTTTTTTTGGTTTTGAATTTGTAAACACTGTATTATCAAATTTTGTATTGGGGATTGCTTATTTAATTATTGTATTAATGTTGCCGATACTTACATCAATTGCCGATTACAAAGGGAATAAAAAGAGCTATCTGCAATTTTTCACCTGGCTTGGTGCATTGTCGTGTGCAGGATTATTCTTTTTTAAACCCGTTGAACATGGGATACCGGCACTAGAAATGCCGTTAATATTTTTTGCACTTGCATGTATAGGTTATTGCGGCGGTTTTGTTTTTTATAATTCTTATTTGCCGCAAATTGCATCAGAAGCTAAACAAGATAGTGTGAGTGCAAAGGGATTTATATACGGCTACGTGGGGAGCCTTGTTGTTCAAATGTGCTGTTTAGCTATTGTAGAGAAACCCGAATGGTTTGGGATCGACCCTAAAAATGATTCTTTACCCGCGCGTATCACTTTTATTATCGTATTTGTTTGGTGGATGGGTTTTTCTATTATTCCATTCAGGTTATTACCTAAAGGTGAGCCAAATCCCGGTAAACATAATTATAACGTATTAACAGGCGGTTTTAAAGAATTAATAAAGGTATTCCAAAAGGTGAAAACCATGCCATTACTTCGCCGTTTTCTATCATCATTCTTTTTTTACTCTGTCGGTGTTCAAACTATTATGCTGGTAGCCGCACAATTTGCATCGAAAGAGTTGAAAATGCCGGATGACACGCTAATCATTATTATTCTTATTATTTATGTGGTAGGCGTTGCAGGGGCTGCTGGTATTTCCAAACTATCGGAAAAATATGGTAATGTGCGCACGTTGGTTTGGGTAGTTGGCATTTGGACGATATTATGCCTTTCTGTTTATTTTATTACCAGCATTCCTGAGTTTTTTGTTGCGGCGGTAATAGTAGGTGCAGTAATGGGCGGCGTGCAGGCTATATCCAGATCAACTTATTCAAAATACCTGCCACAAAATATTCCCGACACAGCATCATACTTTAGCTTTTATGATGTTACAGAAAAAAGCGCTATAGTGGTAGGCCTGCTTTGTTTTTCTTTAGTTGAAGCCCTCAGCCATGAAATGCGTATAGCTGCACTTACACTTGATATATTTTTTCTGATAGGTTTTGGATTATTAATTTCATTATTTTATGCTGAAAAGAAAAATAAGAATCAGCCAACTGCACCACAAGCGGAGACTGTTATTGCTTAAGGTTTGTTATTACTCATATTGATGGTTAAACTATTCAATATGAGTAATTTGTTATGTATTTAATTTTTAGGTAATATTTGTTTTGTAACTTTATTTAAAGCTTCACTTAAATAGATATTACAATGGCAAATACCCCTATACCCCCAGTAGGAACAGGACCTGTTCCTACTCCTGCACCTGGTACGCGATTATATGCTGAACCTAAGTTTATTCCGCTATTGCCAAGCCAGATAACGGATGGCGAGGCTAGTAAATATGATGTTTATGCAAGTGTATTACAACCAATTCCTGCACCAAGGGAGGGAGCATCGTTAATCATGCAGCTTTCAGATGTTCTGGGGCAATCAGCTGTAGATGATATCAATACTGCCGGAATGCTGGTATTCCATTGCGTTGGTGATACAGGGGCAGACAAAAGAAACCGGGTAGCTGATGAAGCCGATGTGTCCGCATATATGGTAAAGGATCTTGCAACTCAACCAGCGCCATCTTTTTTTTATCATCTCGGAGATGTTGTATATGAATTTGGCCAGGCAGCGGATTATTATTCAGAGTTTTACGAACCATTTTGCGCATACAATGCTCCAATCTTTGCCATTCCGGGTAACCATGATGGGATGATATGGGATCCTTCCATGACCTCACTTCAGGCTTTTCTCAATAATTTTTGTACACCAGCCCCAGGGCCTGCTGCAAATGCGGGAGGGCTGATTCGTTCAACTATGAATCAACCCGGAGTTTATTTTACACTTGCAGCACCATTTGTAAATATTATCGGTCTTTACAGTAATGTAACCGATAAAGGGCCTGGCTCCATCTCATCAGAAGGTGGCAAGAATAACCTTACTGATTTTCAGAAAGATTTCCTGATTGCTGAACTGCAAAGATTAAAACCATTGCGCGATACCAATCAAACCGCGGTAATTGTAGCGTTGCATCATCCCCCTTTTTATGGTGGTACAGAAGATAATCCAATGGGCGACGATCTTGATGACGCTTTCACAAAAGGTGGTTTATGGCCTGATGTTGTTCTTTCAGGCCATGCGCACTTATATGAGCGGCTTGAACGTGATATAAATGGTATAAAAATGCCTTACATTATTGCTGGTTGTGGTGGTTATAATATTACGACGTCTACCCAAGCCGGCAGCCCTACAGTAAAGGTACCACCATCAATGACAAGTAATACCGCTTTAAGAGCTTATGTAGAAACATTTGGGTATCTTAAAATAAAGGTAACAAAGGATAAACTGGCTATAATCTTTAATAGTATTGATTCAGCTTATGGACCTGCCTTTGATTCCATACTCATTGATTTGTTGACCCATAATGTTACAGAGGGCGTAAAAGGTGTAGAACCATTATAAATTCAGGTAGATTATATTTTCATAGCTAATCAGCAATTTATCACATACAAAGAATGTTATAATTTCTATTTTCGATCATTGTAATTTGAGAAAAGACAGACTTGTTACTTATTACTCCAAACTTTTTCTCAAATTAGCAGCCGATGAAGATAGAATTGTTTATTCCCTGTTTTGTTGATCAGTTATACCCGGATACTGCCTTTAGTACTGTAAAATTGTTAGAAAAAGCAGGTTGTACTGTAAACTATAACCCGTTGCAAACCTGCTGCGGTCAGCCGGCGTTTAATGCGGGTTTTTGGGATGATGCAAAAACTATAGGCAGTAAATTTCTGAATGATTTTTCGGATGACAGCGTTATTGTAACCCCATCAGCCTCATGTACCGGTATGGTGAAAAATTATTATAACGATCTGTTTACCAACACCACGTTGCACAATAAATGCCGTGCCATACAGGGCAATATTTATGAACTATCCGATTTCCTGGTAAATATTCTTCAATTCGATTACTTCGGTGCTGAGCTGGATGGCCGGGCAGTATATCATGACAGCTGCGCTGCTTTACGCGAATGCAAGATCAAAAATGAGCCCCGCCAGTTACTGTCAAAAGTTTTAGGCCTGGAGATGGTCGACCTGAAAGATAATGAAACCTGCTGTGGCTTTGGTGGCACTTTTGCCGTTAAGTTTGATGCTATATCAACAGCCATGGCACAGCAAAAGGTTGATAATGCCTTAGCCGCCGAAGCTGACTATATCATTAGTACCGATGCCTCTTGTTTATTGCACCTGCAAAGCTATATCGATAAAAATAACTTACCCATAAAAACCATGCACCTGGCGGATGTATTGGCACAAGGGTGGGGGAATATATAGCCCCTGACTCCGTAAAGGCGGAATAATATCTTACTGTTCAAACCTCAATATAGTAAATGAATATGGCGCGAAAGTGTAATTGCAACCATTATTAATGCTTGTGATCTCACTTTTTACAGGTACAATTTTATTGGGCTCATCAACTGTATTCCAATCATCAAGTGTATTGGCTTTTAGTTCACTGATGGTCACTTTGATTGCCGTGCCATCATAATCACTCAACTGCACGTTGGTATTAATAGCTGTTGATTTTGAGTTCACCACCTGTATGGTTACTGTTTTTCCATCAGCACTTTTGCATGAGGTAACATCAAGAGTATCACTTTTACTTGCAAAGTCTGATTCTATAACCTGTGGCAGATAATTCTCCGCCATCATTTTAGATACATAAAAGGAGGGTTGGCCCCAAACATGTTTAGGATCAAAAAATAATAAGCCCTGATCCCAGCCGTTATCATTCTGATGGTCTACCTGCATACCATTAGCCGCGCAAACTATGGGTACATTATATTTTATGCGCTGCAAGCGATTTATAGCGTTGGCGTGTGCTAAAGCCCGTTTCATCCGGGCATTATCGGCATTTTCTTCAAATACACATAATCTGAAACTGCTATCGGGTGCTACTGATTTGAGTTGCTCTTCTGCAAATTCAAAATCCTTTAGATCGGGTTGTTTTTCCGTGTCATTATAAATATGCACATCAAACCAAGCCTGATGACCCTTGGCATGGCAATGGTCAATAGTTTGTTTAATATAAGCTAGGTCGCCGCTTACATCCTCCCGGGTATTATCGCTAAAGCAAAAAATAATTTGGATGGATGGATCTCTGCTCCATATCGCATCAGCCAGTAATTTAAATTTACCTGTTAGCTTTTGATTATTGAACTGCTCGTTACCCAGTTCAATGTATTTTAGATGATACGGCTGCTTATGACCATCGGTAATTCGCTTTCGCCCCCAATGTGTGTTGTTATTGCCATTTACATAATCCACAAAATCAGCCATATCCTGCGGTTTTTCTCCTGTGCTGAAATCAGGTATTCCGGCAATGCCGGTTGCATCGCACAGATCCAGGAAATCAACAATACCCCAGCCATTGCTCGAAAATGGATACCATATACCTTTATAAGGCGGCCTTTTTTCCCGCGCACCTATCATGTTCTTCCACCGGTAATTATCGGCCAGCGTCATACTACCACCATAGCGCAATACGGTTATATTTTCCTTGAGTAAGCCATCAACAACATCTTTCCTTACCGGCAGGTCTTTAAATCGGCCCCAGCTACCGGGCTGCACAAACACGTAACCAAGACTAACCTTGCCTTTTTGATGAAGCGTGATAGCTAACCGCGCATGTATATCCGATCTGGTTGGTGTTAATCTGAAGTTATATTTAGTCCAGGCGGCGTCTGTAACAATAACCGCCGTTTCAGCATAAGTTACCGAGCCATCTTCACTCTGCAATGCAATATAAACCTGTACCGGGTTGTTAGTTTTCGCACAGATAATACCTTCATATACTTGTTTTCCGCTTAAGCTCAATCCCTGACGGTTAAGCCCGCGGTTTTCAATACCTATTGTGCCAGCCCCACCTGTAAAGTTGATATTTTGGCTTTGCTTGCCAACAAACGGCTGGATACTATCGATGCTGAAGTGTCCGGTTGCTGTGCCTGTTTTAACAGGCTGCCACGATCGTATTTCCGATTCATCCTTATGTTGATCCCTTGGCGCTTTACAGCTTAACCAGCCTGATAAGCCTGCAAATTCAGGATTGACGGATGCATCTATACGCATGGGCAGTTCCTGGAAACTCTCACCAAAAATCATCTGGCTGTATATACCGCCATAGATCTCGTGGTTCACATCCTCAATACAGGCACCCGTCATTAATGGCGATATATTTTTTATCACATTATTAACCTGTACGGTGATTTTGTTGGTTTGGGAATAGCTGTATGAACAGAAGAAAAGGAGAATGAAAAAAGCGCACTTAATTACTTTCATTTCATAAAGATAGGATGAAATCATCCAAAAATAATCGTAAATTTGCACCTCAAATAAATGATCACTTAGTAGGTGATTGAATTAAAGTAATTTTTTATAAAACATAAATCATAGTTGTAGATGATTAATATTACACTTCCTGATGGTTCCGTTCGTGAGTACGATAAAGGAATCTCTTCCATGCAGATAGCACAGTCTATCTCCGAAGGTTTAGCACGCAATGTATTAGCAGCCGAAGTTGATGGCCAGGTTTGGGACGCTAGTCGCCCAATTGAGCAGGATGCCAAGGTGAAACTGTTAACCTGGAACGATGCCCAGGCTAAGGCAACCTTCTGGCATTCATCGGCCCACTTAATGGCCGAGGCTTTAGAAGCGCTTTATCCGGGTACAAAATTCGGTATAGGCCCGGCTATTGAAACCGGTTTTTATTACGATGTCGATTTTGGCGATCGCGAATTCTCTTCGGATGAGTTCAAAAAGATCGAGGATAAAATGATCGAGCTGGCTAAAACCCGCGAAGAATTTATCCGCAAACCGGTTAGCAAAGCCGATGCTATAGAATATTTTACAGAAAAAGGTGATGAGTACAAGCTCGATCTGATCAAGGACCTGCCTGATGGCGCAATTACATTTTACTCACAGGGCGCATTTACCGATCTGTGCCGTGGCCCGCATATCCCCAATACAGGCTTTATAAAGGCTGTTAAGCTGATGAGCGTTGCCGGTGCATACTGGCGTGGTGATGAGAGCCGTAAACAGCTTACACGTATATATGGCGTAACTTTCCCTAAGGCCAGTGAGCTTACTGATTACCTGCACCTGATTGAGGAAGCTAAAAAACGCGACCACCGCAAATTAGGCAAGGAACTGGAACTGTTCGCATTCTCTGAAAAAGTAGGTATGGGTTTACCTTTATGGTTACCTAAAGGCACTGCTTTGCGCGAGCGTTTGGTTAATTTCCTGCAAAAAGCACAGGTTAAGGCTGGTTACGAGCAGGTGATCACACCGCATATCGGCCACAAAAACCTGTATGTAACATCAGGTCACTATGAAAAATATGGCGCTGATTCATTTCAGCCTATAAAAACTCCGCAGGAAGGAGAGGAGTTCTTCTTAAAACCGATGAACTGCCCGCACCATTGCGAGATCTATAAAACAAAACCACGTTCATATAAAGATCTTCCGGTTCGTTTGGCTGAGTTTGGTACTGTATACCGTTACGAGCAAAGCGGCGAGCTGCATGGCTTAACACGCGTTCGTGGTTTTACTCAGGATGATGCACACTTATTCTGCCGCCCCGACCAGGTGAAGGAAGAATTTATGAAGGTGATTGACCTGGTATTATATGTATTTAAAGCCTTGGGCTTTGATGATTATACAGCACAGGTGTCTTTGCGCGATCCTGAAAATAAAGCAAAATACATCGGCACTGATGAGAACTGGGCTTTAGCTGAATCGGCAATTATTGAAGCTGCTGATGAAAAAGGCTTAAAAACTGTAGTTGAATACGGTGAAGCTGCCTTTTACGGCCCTAAACTTGATTTTATGGTGAAGGATGCCTTAGGCAGAAAATGGCAGTTGGGAACAATACAGGTTGATTATAACCTGCCCGAGCGTTTCGAGCTGGAATATACTGGCAGCGATAATCAAAAGCACCGCCCGGTAATGATCCACCGTGCACCATTCGGTTCATTGGAGCGTTTTGTGGCTGTTCTGATAGAGCACTGTGCCGGTAATTTCCCGTTATGGTTATCTCCTGAGCAGTTCGTGATACTACCGATATCTGAAAAATATGAAGATTATGCAAAAAAACTTTCAGAATCGTTAAAAGATTCTGATATTTGCGGGCTTATTGATTTCAGGGACGAGAAGATCGGGCGTAAGATCCGTGATGCTGAAGTCAAAAAAATCCCTTACATGCTGATTGTGGGTGAAAAAGAAACCGCCGAAGGGTTGGTCTCTGTTCGTAAACATGGGCAGGGTGATTTGGGAAGTATGAGCATAGAAGATTTTAAAAAACAAATAATTAAAGAAATAACAGTATAACTTGGCATTAAACAAACCCTTCAATAGAGGACCAAGGCTTCCTTTTAAGAAAAAAGAAGCTGAACACAACATTAATCAATTTATAAAAGCTCCTGAAGTTCGCCTTGTGGGTGATAACGTGGAGCAAGGTATATTTTCCTTACGGGATGCATTAGCGATTGCCCAGGAACAAGAACTGGACCTCGTTGAGATTTCACCTAATGCTGTACCACCTGTTTGTAAGGTAACAGACTATAATAAGTTTGTTTACGAACAGAAGAAAAAGCTTAAGGAAATAAAAAGCAATGCCAAGCAAACCGTTATTAAGGAAATAAGGTTTGGACCAAACACTGATGATCATGACTTTGAGTTTAAACTTAAGCATGCCATTAAGTTTTTGGAAGCAGGCGAAAAGGTAAGAGCTTACGTACACTTTAAAGGCCGTGCAATTGTTTACAAGGAACAGGGCGAAATATTGCTGCTGCGTTTTGCACAGGCATTAGAAGAAGTAGGTAAGGTTGAGCAATTGCCAAAACTTGAAGGAAAACGGATGTTTTTAACCGTAGCCTCAAAAGGAGCGAAGAAATAGATACAAGAAGTAAGATTCAAGAATCAAGAAAAACAAAAATCCTGATTCCTGAATCTTGCCTCCTGGCTCTTTCAACAAGAATTAATTAAATAATATATATACAACAAACACGGTTATGCCAAAAATGAAAACCAATTCCAGTGCAAAAAAGCGTTTTACGCTTACTGGAACAGGTAAAATTGCAAGAAAGAACGCATACAAAAGCCACATCTTAACCAAGATGTCAACAAAACGTAAGCGTAACCTAACCCACACCAGTTTAGTTTCTGATGCGGATATGGGTAACGTTAAACGTATGCTTTGTATCGGGAAGTAATTAACAAATTTTAAAACCAGGTATTAGAGTACTAAAGTTCTCATTAAATTGAGACACTCACTACCAAAACGACAAAAAAATGCCACGTTCAGTTAACGCAGTCGCGTCGAGAAGACGCCGGAAAAAAGTAATGAACCTCGCCAAAGGTTATTGGGGTTCAAGAAGCAAGGTTTATACCGTTGCAAAAAACACAGTAGAAAAAGGTTTACAGTACGCTTATCGTGACCGTAAAACCAAGAAAAGAGAATTCAGGGCTTTATGGATACAGCGTATCAACGCAGGTGCACGTCAGCATGGAATTTCTTACTCACAATTAATGGGTAAGTTAACTGCCAAAGAAATCGGTTTAAACCGTAAGGTATTAGCTGATTTAGCGATGAATCACCCGGATGCTTTCAAAGCAGTTGTTGACGCTGTAAAATAAGCTACAGACTCAATATTTAAAAAGGCCTGCATCTATGCGGGCCTTTTTGTTTTATAGCTATTTTGTATATTAGTGTAATATGCAGCTATTAAATTTCGATACAGATTTTAGTATGGGGGCGGAGCCTGATGATAAAAAGATCAGGCTGGTCATTTATAAAAAAGACCAGGAATTGGTTTGCCACAAAACAACTCTGACGGAAATAAAGCGTTTTTTAGATGGTACCGAAGAAAAGTTATTTAAAGGTCGTTTGCAGTTATTAAAAGATCATGACCATATTCTCATAAAGGCAAAAAATGAAATTGCCGGTATAACAAATCGCCAGGTATTGTATAATTACCTGGCGACTATATCCTGATTATATATAGTTTATGCTATCTGTTGCATAATCAATATCCATATAGTGCTTGAAATTTCGCACGTCCTTTTCAACCATTTTCTTAAATACAGGGTTAAATACACGTGCTATACTTGCGCCAACGGTTCCTACAGGTGGTTGGTACGAAATTACAACATCTACACGCGTACTTTCACCATCCTCCGTATCCCTGAAACGCACTTTGCCTGAGTTATCAAGTATTGAACCGGGTAAAGAACGCCAGCCGATCATCTCATTAAGTTTATCTTTAACAACTTCGGCCTCCCAGCTAATGCTGGCAACACCGATAGGTAATCTCAATACCCAGCGCGAGTGATCATTATCTAAAAGTTCCACATTTTTAAGATGGGTCATGAATAGGGGCAGGTTATCAAACCTTCTCCAAAAATCATAAACATCCTTACGTGGTTTATGAATAATGAATGATGAACGGATATTAATATTAACCGGGTTCGCCATATATTTATCAATTTGCGAATACAGTTCACAATGCCCGGTAATTCCCCTGTTTAACAGATAACCTCCTGCGCCCAATTTTACAATACTTGCAAAAGGACTTGAAAATAAGTTCTTTAATCCTGATATACCCAACTGTACACCTCCTGCAATAGACACGTAGCGCTCAGGCCATTTCAAATTAATGTAATTATTTTCTGTTTCCTGGCCCTCAGGCACAAGCACCAATACTTTATTTGTCATGATATAAATTTAT
>Ga0206921_10259_pt1 | contig 13160 bp, 8 predicted proteins | sample Alteio_BWOrgHeat_66_FD_152930 | JGI IMG/M metagenome (GOLD analysis project Ga0206921, IMG submission 152930) | Enriched cells from forest soil in Barre Woods Harvard Forest LTER site, Petersham, Massachusetts, United States -... | ecosystem: Environmental > Terrestrial > Soil > Temperate forest >...
CGGGCAAATGGGACAAGGGAGTGTTTCTTCCCTGCCACACCTTACACCCATGCAAGTGAATGGGATGACCGCCACTTCCATTTGCGCACAGGGAAGTGTTGCGTTTGCACTTGGGGCAGATAGCACTTTGTGGGGCTGGGGTAGTAATCCTTCGGATGTATTAACCATCGCACCCGACTCTACCTATTCGCCTTCCCCTGTTCAAATCATAAAATAACAATTGTAAAGAAAGAGCTATGCAGAAAAGAATATGTAACCTTTTACTGATATCCACATTTTTTTGTGCGATCGAGACCCGTGCGCAAATGTTCGTTGGGGTTGAAGCCGGCGCAAACCGCAACTATTTTCTATCCAATACCGCTGATAAACCTTTTTTCGACTATCAACCCTCTTATGGATATTCGGTAGGCGCCTCCGTCAGGTATACCTTCCCCAAATTGTCTTCCTGGTTTGGAGGCATACAGGTTGTGCCCACCTTTATCCAAAAGAATTACCGCATACAAAGGACAGGGGACTATTCCCCCCAGTATCAGCAAACCACCAATAGCTACCTGCACCTGCCGGTGATGGCGCAGTTCAGGTTTGGCGGGCATATCAATAAGACCCAAACCCTGCATGGCATATTAAACCTGGGTGGTTACGCCGCCTATTGGATGTCAGGTCATGTGAAGGGGACGGCGTTGTCGCCATTTGATGGAGACACCTATCAGTCTTTCGATACGAAGTACCAATTCGACAACACGAAGGACAACCGGGTAGAACTAGGTGCAGTGGCAGGTATCGGTTTGCAATATGCGTTGCTCGATAAGTATGTTTTATCTGTTGAATACAGGTACACACCGTCGCTTACGGATCAGCAAAAAGCCTATCAGGATGATCAAACGCCAACTGACCGGATACATTATTTCCAACGGCCCAAACCTGTCCGCCATTATCGATCAAAAACGAATTATTGCCACCGCAAAATATCTTACTGATCGTTGTCGAAACAGGTATCTTCGCCGGCACGGCACGGGCCGTTGAATCACCCAGCCCTAACTCCCCCAAAAAATTAAATCCCCAACCCCACAACTCGCCATTCGTCTTTTGGACCATTATATCCCATGCATATCCGCTTATCTGCTTCACATCACTGATCGGGATCCTGACAAAGGAGGTCCTGACATACCTGTCTCCCTGCGCCAATACCTGGTAATCATTCTCGCCGGCGCCCCAAAGCGTACCATCCGGCTTCAACACGATCATTTCGCCGTATGTTATCGCGATTTGCACCGCATCATCGAAGAACGGTTGCCTGGTGAAGCTCACCACCGAGTTTTGATTTCCGATACCCAGCTGACCATATTGGTTACCCGTTGCCCAGGCCGTCCCGTCTTTTAGCATCACTACTGTTCCGCAATCGCCTGTATAAAGTCTGGCTACGTCGTAGACGGGTACCTGTGTCAAAATATTGCGACTGCTAAGGTCGCCCATACCCAGTTGCCCATTGCTATTATCTCCGGAAGCCCAGAGGGTCCCATCATTTTTTAATACGAGCAGATGACTCGAACCGGCAGCCATCGCCTGGACCGCCGGATGTTGAATAGCCGATATCGCGATACGCACTATATAGGTTGCCGATTTACCATTCGCCCAAATCGTGTACTTCACCGCGCTGGTAAAATCCTGCTTCCCCTTCGGGAAGACGCTGTCGGCGCTAGCCAGTACCGTTGGTTCGAGCGAGGAAATATCGGTGCCATAATCCACTGTTAAATGAACGGCCGTATCCCCCATGATCATACCTTCATAGTACCGGCCCAGTTTCGTATTGCTGATGGTTTTCTCCAATTCAAAACCATATAGCTGCGTAGTATTGCCGGAGTCAGGCGTATAGAGCGGATCTTTATTGCATGCTGTCATTATACCGAAGCCACACAGAAGAAAAATAGATACTCTTGACATGATTGCTATTAATTACAAATCTCCAATTCAGGGTTATAGTCGGCGCAGGTTACAGTCGTCTCATCTGCCGCGTATACGGTAACGACCGGCTGCGAAACCAAACCACCCGTCCGTCTGGCCATCACTAAGGAGTAATTGTTCTTGCAGGCATCATTGATCTTGATACTGCTGAGACTCAATGCACTTGCATCGAGGTATTGCGGCACGCGCAATCCCCCGAACAGGTCCATGGATGCGCCTTCGATCTTCCTTTGTGGTGAGTTAACAATCGTACAAATGTCTGTTTGGGTCGGCGATGCAGTGCCATCCGGGTACAATTCCAACAGATCGGCATCTGAAATCGTGCCGCCGTTGCTGATTTTGCCGTAGTCCGCAAAGTAATAAGTAAAATTTGTCTGTGCCCGCAGATCGACTGTTTTAAGAAAGCCGCATCCGTCCAGTGCCGCGATGCGCAGGTTGAGATTGGACAGGAAACTCAGGTTTCGAATCGGTGTATACGTCATAGAAACAGCGAACAAAGCAGGATTATGGCTAACGTCGAGCGTATCGACGCCGGATTCATCGAATTGTATGCTCGTTAGCGCCGGATTGGCAGACAGGTCCACGTTCTTAAACGAGGTGGCATTTGTTACAATGAGCGCCTTCAACTGCGTGTTGCCCGCCACGTTAAGCCCGTTGATCCCATAGCAGTAATCCAGGAACAAACGTTGCAGCTTCGGACAGGTAGCCGTATTTACCGTAGTAAGTGTGGTGAGCCCGAAACACAGGAGGTGTTGCAGGTTGCCATCATTGTCTACTTTCAAGGTAGTAATCCTGCCCGAAGAAAGCCCGGAAATAGTATTTAAAACAGGCAGATTCGATAAGTCTAATGACGTAACGGGAATATTATAAAATCGGATGTATCTCATGTTGGTGCAGCCCTGCACATTCACATACTGCAAATCGGCATTGGCAAGCAAACGAAGCGTGTCGATAGCCATCGTAGTGGGCAGGCTCAGCGAGTCGACCATACTACTTTGAATGATCAGCTTGCTCATTTTGGTGAAATAAGCAATGCCGGTCAAAGACTGTATTTTATACGTCGAGTCGATCGTCATGGTGCCGGTAAAGCCCGTGACTTCGGAATTGTTGATATCCAGGCGGCCGTTCTTGTCAAATGCATCGGGACAAATGTTGGCCTGTAAATAATCTTTAAAGGCCGTATCCTGCAAATAGATGTGCGTTGCATCCCCAGCGGGGGGCTTCGGGGGCGGATTATTATTATTATCCGAACCGCCCTTCTTGGAACAGGAAACAGCCAGTGTCATTCCGGCTATAAACAGTCCGCCAAACACGACCCGGGCATATCTTTTTACTATTTCCATATGTTATGTTTAAATTTTTAATTGATAGGGTTTTGTTTCACGACGCCTCCGGTAGCATCTATCTCCGACTGCGGTATCAGGAATTGCCATTTGACGTCTCCGGCAGGCACATTCGTCTGGTAAGACTGCATAAACGTATGCCTGCCCCTGTACAAGGGTTGATTCAACCGTTTTAAATCATAGAACCGGAATCCTTCTCCCCAAAGCTCGATCCGGCGCTGAAACCAAATTTCATTCAATAGCGACTTTCCCTGGTTCGTCGAAAGGGTATAAGACGCATCCCTGCTTTTTGCAAGCGGATAGATGGCCGCGGCAGCCTGCGCGTCATGGCCCCCCATTTGAGCATAGGCTTCCGCCTCGATCAGGTACATTTCGGATGCCCGCATTAACGGGATGTCCCCAACGCTCAATTGCGCATTGGCAACCTTGAATTTGCGTTGCATAAATTTCAACCGGATACCCGCGTCCGCTCCCGATGCATCGACAGGGACGGGAAAACTTTTATTCATACCGGTAGAATCCCACAGCTGCCAGCGCACATCTGTATTCGGGATCAGCCGGTAGATGCTGTCCAGCATCGTCCTTGGAGACTCTTCAACGTTCAGCGATGGGAAATTGCAGGACATATAGGCGAAAAAGGAAGCAAAATAGGTCGTCTGGTTGTCCTGCTGATGGCTACCCCACATCCATTCCGCATTGTTGTAATCGTTGAATCCGGATAGATAGGAGGTGGAATCCATTAGCGTATAACCACTCAATGCAGCTCCGGCCATGGCGGCCGCCGTGTTCCAGTCTTGTTGCGTCAACGCCACTCTTGCCTTAATGCCCTGCGCTACAGCTTTGTTCAAATGAGACTTATTGGCGCGGTTATATCCATCCAGTAACAATATCGCGCTGTCGGCATCCGTGTTGATCCGTTGGTACACGAGGTTTACGGTGGATCGCGGGGTGGAAGCTTGCTGAGCATGGAGCATCAGCGGTACTCCCATGGTCACGTTATTACCCGCGGCATCGTAACGAACCCCGAACAATTGCACCAATTGGAAATAGCTCCATGCCCGATAAGCGTACGCTTGCCCCATAATGGCTTTTTTATCCGCATCGGGCCCCGTCGATCTATTCGTACTGTCGATCAACAGGTTCACATTATTGATGATCTCGTAGTAAAAGAAATAATTAAAATAAACCGTCGCCGATGTCGCGCTTGTGCTGCTCTGGTACCACAGGTAAGGAGCGACAAACCAATCATCGAGCGAATAAATAGGCATATCCTCTCCCATCAGATCCAATTGCATCATGTTCGTTCCCTGTCCCACCATATCCTGGCGACCCATCTGGGCGCTGTACAGAATACGATGAACGCCATTCAACAATTCCCAGCATCCGGCAGTGGTCGTCAACGCCTGGTTCGTGGGCACCCGATCAGTCGGATCCGTTTGCAGATATGATTTGCCGCATGCGGCTAAAAGCAAGCTCACAGCTGTCAGGTAGGAAAATACCCTCGCCTTATTTTTATTCATACTTCACTTTTACATGTTAACAATGACTCCCATCGTTACTGCCCTTCTGGGAATAAAACCGTCGCTGGTGACTCCGTTGAACGATTGCAGTACGTTCATTCCCCTTCTGGCGGAGAACTGGTACACATTTTCAAGGGTCAGATTGGCCTGTACGCCGCCCACATTGAGTCCCGCCCGTTGAAAAATCTTCGGATCGAGCCGGTAACCCAGATTGATATTGTTGATCGTCAGCGACGTTGCGCTGGTCAGCCAACGGCTTGAAGAAGCATACAAGTCGCCCGATCTTCCGTAATCCAAACGAGGAATATTCGTCTGGTCTCCTACATTATGCCAGCTGTTTTTCAGGTCGGACGCCATGGCATAGCCAAATTGAGGGCTCATCAAACCCGCGTAGACCCCGTCGTACGTCAACCCTCCGATCTGGTAGCTGCAAATGAAGCCGAAGGAGAATTGCTTGTAGTCGATGTTGTTGCGTATGCTGCCGTACACTTTGGGTATCGCAGAGCCCTGGTAATCATATTTAGCACGCCCGATCACCGTGGTGTACTGCTTCCCGTTGATCGTCTTGTCGGGATAGTCGTAATAGGGACCCTCGTCGTAGGCATAGCTGGGATCCAATGCATACAAGGCATCACCGGTCGCGGCATCCACCCCTTTGTAGGAGGGAAGCCAGTAATCATAGATGGAATGACCTACCGCCAGCCGTTTTGTGCCGGATATGATTGTCGGGTCGCTTGCAGGCATCTGGGTGATCTTGTTCTTCAACGTGGAGGCATTCAGCGTCACCTGCCAGTTCAGATCCTTTTCACTGATGAGGGTGCCTGTCACAGAAAGCTCAAGCCCCCTGTTATACATATTGCCGATGTTTTGCCAAACGAAGTAGGTGCCGTCCGGGGTACCGCCTGCGGACAACGGTTGAGGCACTGCGAACACCAACCCTGAAGAAGCCTTGTTATAATATTGGATATACCCTGATAACCTCCTTTTAAATAAGGAAAATTCGACCCCGGTATTCAGGTTATTCAAAGACTCCCATGTCAGGGTATTGTTGTCATACCTTGCGAGAATATAACCCGGCTCCTGCGCATTGTTGTTGGCCGTGTATCCGCCCTGGTAGGGATAACTGCCCACCGCATCATTACCGACTTTTCCGTAAGAAACTTTCACTTTCAGGTCGTTTACAAACGAGAGATTGAAAAAGTCTTCTTTTGAGATCAACCATGCCCCGCCCGCGGACCAGAAATTAGCCCACCGGTGCGCGGCCGGGAAGGATGAATTACCATCGCGGCGTGCAGACAGGGTCAGGAAATAACGGGAGTTGTAATTATAGTTTACGCGGGACAGATAGCTTTCGATCGTCTTGACGGCGGTGCCGGAAGAAGGTGCGCCTACCGTGGTGTAGTTGCTCAGTTCCAGATTTTTGTCGGGAAAGATCAACCCGCTGACAACCTGGGAGGAAGAGGTCGTTTCCGACTTATAGTTCTCGTGTCCGGCCATTGCCTCTATGGAATGCAACCCCCAATACTTATTGTAGTTGAACAACTGATTGAAAGTATAACTCTTCACCTCTGCTGTGCCTGCTGTCAATGACCCTGCCGGGGCGCCGTCGCCGATAAGAGGGTTCAGGTAGTTATAGGAATCCGATCCTTCCTGGTCCATGCCGATATTGGAGGTAAAGGTCAGGCCCTTTCCGAGATTGGCGTTTATATTGGCGCGGGCGCCCAGACTGTTTCCCGTCAGATAGTTTTCATTCAAATAACCTTCTTCGACAACATTCCGGCCTATGGCAAAGGGGCGATTGCCAAATGCATTTACCCCGTTGTCATATATCCTGTTCCCATTATTGTCCAAAACAAAGGCGCCTGACGCATCGTGTTTATACACGGGGTAAATGGGGCCGATCGATCGATCGAAATAAAAGGGGTTTACGACATATCCGGAGCCATAGGCAGGCGTTTGATTGGTAGTCGTGGTAGAGCCGTAGATGTTCAGGCCGGCGTTGATCCTGGATGATAAATGTGCATTGGCGTTGACGCGGCCGGTCCACCGCTTAAAATCGGCCGAAGGCGTATAGCCCAGGTCGGAAACATAGCCGACGGAAGCATAATAATCGCCAAAGTCGTTTCCGCCATTAAAAGAAAGTCCGTACTCCTGGTGGTATCCTTTGCGCGTCGATGCTTTTTCCCAGTCCAGGTCATTGCCATATAGCAGCTTCGCCGCGGGATTCAATTTACCATTTACATCCACGATTTGATTATCCGGAACATTAAATGGATTGTACCCCAATACGGACTTGATGGAGTCGCTGGCAAGCTGATTGGCCAACAAACCTCCCTGGTTGGTGATCAGTCCATTTCTATAGAACTCCCACATCAGGGGATAATAGTCGTACGCATTGATGCGGCTGTATTCGGGGATCATCCTTTCGTTGTATCCCTGGAACATTTTCAATTGTACCGCCGGTTTCTTCCCGGATTTGTTACCTTTCTTGGTCGTGATCAATATAACGCCATTGCTTCCCCGGGAGCCGTATAGTGCGGATGCGGAGGCATCCAGCAAGGGAGACACGGATGCGATGTCATCGACGTTGAGGCTCGCGAGATCGCCATCATAGACGATCCCATCCACGACCAGCAACGGGCTGCTCGAAGCTGAGATAGATCCAAATCCACGAAGCCGGAGATCGGGAGAACTTCCGGGCTGCCCGTCACTCAACGTAGCCTGAATGCCGGGTGCGGCCCCGGCCAGGGCGTCAGCTACAGACAGCAGCGAACGCTTACTAAGGTCTTTTGCCGAGATCTGCACGACTGCACCTGTGATCGCCTCTTTTTTCTGGGCGCCGTAGGCTACTACGACCACCTCGCCCAGGTCGCTATTTTTATGCAATATGGTGGTGTCGTCGGCGGGATTTTTTTTCTTGCTGGTGTCGGCGGCCACAGGCTGATGCCTTGCTTTGGTTCGGACGGTATCGCCTGTCTGAGCCAACAGTGCGGAAGGTAAAACCAAGGGTAGGATCAAAGCAAAAAGTCGCCTGGAAATATTTATGCGCATATGTTTAACGAAGGAACGGATATCCATTATTTTTACCTTGATCAATACCCCATGTAGATGTGAAATCCCATCCTGTGTAGGTTGTCTGAGTCTTCATTTGGGAGGTTGTCATTCCGTTGGCAGTAAGGCAATTATCCTGGGCAATCACCGAACTTCCTCCGCCTAATTTGGATTGCGTGGTGGTTTGCTTGTCCCAATAGTTGGAACAAGTTCCGCCGGCCGTCGCAAATACACCGTTGAAGGTGTTGCCCACCAGTCCGCCGATCAGCGGCGTTGACGGGTCGGCGCTGGTAAAAGTCCGTGTTACGGCGCCTGCAGCATAACAATTGCTGACGGTGACCTTGGAAGCAGTCGACGCTATATTTCCAATAAGACCTCCGAGATAAGACGATCCGAGATAAGAAGCGCTTCCGCTCGATGCCCCGGTAACGCTTCCGACGGCATAACAGTTATTGATCAATGTGAAAGACGGAGAGACGGAAGTTACGATACCTATCAAACCTCCCACAGAATTAGGTGGAACCAGCGAACCTCCGCTGGACGCAGCCTCAACAACCATTCCGGAGGCGTAAGAATTTTGAATGGTGGATGTTGAAACATTTCCTATCAAACCACCCAACAAGTAGGTTCCTGTAACATCTGCATTGGCATTGCAGGAAGTAATCGTGGAAAAATAAACGCTGCCGATTAAACCACCGCCGTTAACGACCGCGAAATTTCCGGACGTATGCGTAATAGCAGAAGAACACCTGTTCGCGATTCCGGTACGTAGTACCCCTACGAGACCGCCCACGTCTCCGCCACCGGAAACCGGTCCGGTTCCTGTTACATAACAATTATCGAATGTACAGGTGTCGGCATATCCAACCAGAGCTCCTACTCCTCCCCGATCCTCGTCGCTACTGATTCCGACTATCCCTCCGCTAAGTTGAATCCCGATATTTTTAAATCTACCCCCTGCGGCATAACCAAAGAGCCCCTCATTGCTTTTTCCGCTGTGAGGTATCGTATCCATCCCGGCAGGCATAGGAACAGCACTTTCCCGGTAAGCTATTGACAAATTTTTGATCATATGGTTTTGCCCATCCAAAGAACCTCTGAAGACGATATGGCCGCCATTCACATAATGAGACCCGATGGAATACCAACCGTAGGTATCATAGTCACTGATCCCCGTCGTGCCATCTGCATTGGCGTCCGTAAGGCCGGGCAATTGGATATCATTCATCAATACAAAATAACCATTGAGGTAATGCCGGACATTGCTCAGGTCGTAGGCGTTATAAATACCGTATGGGTTAGCGATCGAATCATAAGGCAGGGCGGTCAGCTTGATCGTATAGCTTCCTTGTGAACCCTTGATCGTAAAATTCACCCCCTTCGTATAATCCTGTATCGTGGAGGGGTCGGGGCTTATGGTGTAGCCGGAAGGCAATACCGCCGTTGCCGCCAGCTTCTGCAAATTGCAGCCTGCAGGCAGATTGTGTAATATTTTACTGGTGCTGTCGATGGTTACCGGCGAATTACCCGAACCGAATTCAAACTGCACATTGACAGGCAACACAGGTGGAGGAGCAGGAGCTGCATCTTGATTTTTGTGACAGGCGGCTGCGCCTGATAAGAGCGCAAACAACGCAACTGCTTTCAATCGATTGATAACCATAGTAAGTCTATTTGGTAGGCGAAAAAATGAGGAAGGAAGAGGGATATTTGCATTTCCCTCTTCCTTTTTTGATGGCATTGATTAATTAATTCCCCCAGTTCGCTGCGACATCATATATTTTCAGGGCTATTTTGTAGACCGTAAAGCTGCCATCAGCTTTTTTGCCTACGATCACGTAACTCCAGGATGTATAGTTGCCGAAAGACAACGTGTTGACCGTCGGCGTTCCGCTGATAGCGCCGGTTGTGGTATTGAATGTCAACCCCGTTGATGCAAAGGAAGCGATGTTTGTCGAAGCCGGATAAATGGCATAGCTCACCACTCCTGAACCACCCTGGGGCGCCAGTGAGGTCGAGGTATAAACCGGGCTCGTTCCGCTATTCACCTGAGACACGGTAAAGGCGTCCACTTTTGAATTTTGAAGGAAATAATAATAATTCGCCAGTGTAACGGTAGGTGTACCGCTGTTGTAGGTAAAGAATGGGCTGTTGATCACCACATTGCTCAAACTAAAACTGCCAGCAGGGCCGCCTGTTTGCGCATTGGCAATAGCGATACTTCCCGGATAAGGACTAGGCAGCGTATAGCTGGTTGCCGGCGTCCCGGAATAAACTCCTGTCGACGTACTTAAGCTCATCGAGGTAATAGCCGGAGATGGTGCGGTATATCCTGCGGATGCCTTAACCTGGCCATCCGTTACAACCGGAGTTAAATAAACTGAAGGCACTCCGATCCCATCATTTTTTGTCAGGTAAAAAACACTGCCAGATGTAATCGCCGGACAAATAGTATCGATAGCGTCGCCAGAGTAGATGGACATCATATAATTCACTACAGGGGCATCCGCTGTGGCGTTGATGACAATCGGAACGACGATATCCTGGTATCCCCCCGTGTTCTCGGCGCGAACGGTAACCGACGTGGTTACGGCAGCCGTGGGCACGTCAACCGTAAAAGCAGACGTCGAAGGGTTTTGCATTTGTCCGATCCAACCTTTTAAAGTATCCAGGTCTACACCGGCCGGTAACGGATTGCTGCCGGGCGCAAGCCTGAATCGCTTTACAGTTGAAGGCACTGCCGCTCCCTGTAGCGTCGGAGTCAAAGGCGCCCCCGAAGAGGAACCCGAAGCCATCGCAAGACCGACTGCAAAGGATCCTCTGAAAGTATAGGCCAGACCGGCAGGAGCGACATCGTTGATGGTGATGTAGATCGTGTCGTAGGCAGCCTTGTTATCCTGGGTAATGCCGGTAATAACGAGCATCAAAGGAGTGGGCACCTCGGTGTTGGTCGTGTTGGTAATGACGCTTGGCGTGCCGGATATCTTACCCGTAGCCATATCGAAAGACAAACCGGTTTTCGCAGTCAGATCGGTCGGACTCGGATTGACAAAGAATTGTTTGAAGGTTCCCGCCAACACAGTCGGAGACAACGGGGTAGTCGCCAGGGCGTTCGAACCTTTGGTAAAGGTATAACTGCCGCTGCTGCTGTACGTAAAAGCAACGACTCCTACAGAAATAGTGATCGTGTCATGACCCATGCCGGCCGGACCATAGGCCGAAATGACGAAACGCGTCGGGTTCAGCGAGTCCGTCGGCGTACCGGAAATGACACCATTGGTCTGATTCAGGGAGATTCCCTTCGGCAGGCCCGGGTAAATAGAATATTGTGTTACCGATCCGCCTTTGGAACTATCCGGAACCAAAATTGGAATAGCTTGCCCAACTTCAACACTGACAATCTTTTGATTGTAGGAAATAACAGGGGGCATCGGAGCGGGCTTGGTATCCGATTTTTTACAGGAAAAAATCACCATTGTCGAAGCAGCTAAAAGCAAGAACTTGCACAGAAGGGTTCGGGTTTTGACTTGAGTCATCATTTTTCTCAGTTGTTTGGTTTAAAAAGACCGCAGAACGGACGAGTTTAGATTTTATGATTCTATATAAGAGGATTTGTACCCATAATTACCCTTGTTAATGAAATGTTAATGAAATGGCATACGCCGCGGGCCAATCCCAAACAAACTTTCCCAACAATGGTCCTGGTGCTCTCAAAACAATCCCTATAGGAAAGTCGAACCTTTTGAAAACCCAAGGTTCAAACCAGTATGCTAATATTTATTGCGGGATACAGGACAAAGAAGGGAATTTATGGTTTGGTACGAGTGATGGTCTTTGTCGTTATAACGGAAACAATATTATTCCGATCCAATTCATGAGAACTTCCTTCCCACTATTGGCAATGATGACTATTATAATGCAACGTCCAAAAGAAATACGGTGTGGAGCATGTTGCAGGATAAAACAGGGGTTATCTGGTTTGGAACGGGTGACGGCGTTTATTGTTACGACGGAAAGAACTTCAGCCGTTTTTTAGATCATCCCGACGTTATCAACAAGCAGAATCTTCAACCTCGAATGGTAGACTGTATTTTCGAAATTTTCGCGACAAGAATACACGGAATGTTATTCTGTAACCTGGCTGCCGGAAGTTTGACTAGTGCATCGTTTTCCGGGTTTCCCCAACCCCCTGCATTATTGAATAACTCATTAACAAATATTTTAAAAGATACGGCGGGAAATATTTGGTTAGGCACCAGGAACACCGGACTTTACCGGTATGATGGAAAGACATTTGCAAAATATTCTGAATAGCCGCGCGATGCGCCAGCGCGTCGCGCGGCTTTTTGCTTACCGGATCACCGTAACCATCAGATAATTGGCAGTTATATGTGTGCTGCCATCTGCAATGCTCGTATTTTCTTTGGTAAAGAGAGATTCTAATTCGCTCTGCAGTTGAACAGCCTTATTGCCCTTTTCGGCGGACTCGAAAGCGTTCATGGTAGGGCCGTAATAGCGTTTGAACACGTCGACGAATTCAGCAGGTGTATAATTTGCTTTGAAAGTGAAAGTTTCTTTTTTAAAGGAAATATTTTCTTTCGGTACGCCGGCGGCAGTGAAACGTTCGGTAACATTTTCCTCTATGCCCCATAACATCGGGCTGACAAAACCATCGGGCGGGGGCGGAGTGTAAGCCGAGCTGATCTTTAATATTTGCGCTACCAGGGTGGGGTCCCCCGGTATCCAGTTTCCCATAACTATTTTTCCGCCGGGACGGGTAATGCGCACCATTTCCTTTGCCACATCGAACGGTTTAGGAGCAAACATAGCGCCGAATATGCTAACCACCAGGTCAAAAGAACCATCTTTAATATTATTAAGGTCAGTCGCATCTCCTTCGTAAAACTTACAATGCGCTAACCCCTCGGCATTGGCCCATGCATTTCCCGCCTGAACCAGGTTGCCAGCAATATCAACACCCATGACATCGGCGCCCAGCCTGGCTTCGGGTATCGCAGTCGTGCCATCGCCGCAACCGAGATCAAGCACCTTTAGTCCTTTGGTGATCCCTAGTTTATCAACTAATTTTCCCATACCGTTGTCTCCTACGAAAATCGTCACCTTCTCCCCCATCGCCACGTCCCTGGCAAACCTCACCGCCGGAATGTTGAACGGGAAAGGATGCTGCTTATCCGTGTTGATCGAAAAAGATTGAATGAAAGACATGTGGCATTGGAAGAAGGGTCCTGAAAGACATCCGTCTCCTCCGAAGTTAAATATTTTT
>Ga0206921_10233_pt1 | contig 13141 bp, 16 predicted proteins | sample Alteio_BWOrgHeat_66_FD_152930 | JGI IMG/M metagenome (GOLD analysis project Ga0206921, IMG submission 152930) | Enriched cells from forest soil in Barre Woods Harvard Forest LTER site, Petersham, Massachusetts, United States -... | ecosystem: Environmental > Terrestrial > Soil > Temperate forest >...
CTGCGTGTTCAGGTCCTGCTTAGGAATAGGATTGAGTATGGAATCGGCCACGAAGACCGTCGCGGGGGTCGCAAGTTCACTTGCCCGGCTCTGCAATCCGGGTTGGCTGGGCGGATTCCCCTCGGTGCGCTCGCTTTCCGCAAAAGAGAATCGACGGGTAGAGGAGTTTTCTGCGCCGTTCTTTTTTGAGGTGCCATCAGTTGGTCGAGCATTGGCGCTTGCATCTCGACCGGTAAGCTGATCTTCAGTGACCGGGGCTTCGGTTGCGGTGCTCGCAGAAGCATTCTGACGATCGCTTCCGGCAAGTCCTACAGCCTGTCGAAAATGGCTTGGCAGAGCACTTTCGGGCTTCGACAGGAGGAAAACCAAGCCAGTGGCGAACAGCAGCAACAGGCCAGCGGACATCATGATCGGGGCTACCTTCAGATGTGATAACCCCTGTTTTGAACGCGAAGCCTTCGACGCCTGGAAGAACTTCTGTAGCCTCGTCACGAATCGCCCAAAGGAACTGAGTCGCTCCGTGCTGCGAATCTCTTCCAGAGCTTTGGCAGCCAGCTCGTCGTCCGGCGTTTGCCCGACGTCTGGTACCGCAACGTTCTGCTTGGGCTCAACAACCTCAGTTTTGTATCCGTTATTCATCGCCATTTCGTCCTTTATTCAAGGCGGTAAGTAGCGGGCTTATCGGCCATTGCGCGATTTGAGATCGAGAGGACGACCTGTTGATCGGAATCGTGGACCGGCGGCTTGAACGCCACCACACACACGGAGCGAGCGCCTGGGGCGAGCTGCTTGGAAGAAACAATCGATTGCGTGAGTTCTACCGGTTCGACCTTTGCCGGTGGCTTTTTGCTGTCTTTGGTTTTGTCGGCGGCGGTGACGAGATTGATCTGTGGGTCCTCTAAGTCCACGATTTCCGAGGAAGTGTTCTCGACATCGAACGAGACCAGCGCGATGGCATCTAGGCGTTTGATGGCGTAGAAACGAAAGTCCAGCCCCCCGGCGCGGACGCCCAGCTGAGACTTCGGGCGTTCCTTTACTTCGGCAATCATGTTCTCGACAAGGTCTGACCGCTCCTTGTCGCGGATTTTCTTCTCCAACTCCTCAGGCGATATCGGCGGCGGATCATCTTTTTTGGGCTGCGGATCTTTCGGTTCTGCTGTCGGAACTGCATAGTCAATCGAATAGGCTGTGCCTTCGAGCTTCCCAGCCTTCAGCGTAATGTCGACCACCCGCCCAGACGCCATGTACACAAGCATGTTCGTTTCAACCGGTAGCTTGGCTTTGCCTGTCGGCGCTTCGATTTGCTTGATGATCGCGTAGTGCGCATCGGTCTTATCGGCTTCGGCCAGAAAGTAATTGCTATCGCCGAGGGCTATTCGTCGGATGGAATCCGCCTTTGGAAACTCCACGAATACGGCAAAATGGGGCTCGGTCGAGATCGAGTACGGATAGATCAGCGGTGTGACGTCAGCATCGGCTGTGCTGGCGGCTTGTTCTCCCTGCTGTTGCTTCAGGGTTGCGACCGATTCGGACTGTGCCAAACACGCAAAACATCCAATACCAACTAGGAGGAAGAACAGAGCGAGTCGAGGTGCATTTGTCATGGCTGCAAAACCTCTTCCTTGTAATCACCGATTTCCAGACCCGTCCACCCGTTGGCCGCGGTGCGAGGCACGGGCGCCAAACGGATCGTGTATTTCACGAGCAAGTTCTTCTCGTTCTCCTGACCATTGATCAGTGTCGTGATCCTCTTTCGTCCAAAGACAATGGCGGTGTAAGGATCACCCGAAACCAATTCGGCCGATTTGACCGCCAATGTTGAAGTCACGTTGTTTTGCCGGACGGTATCGACGAAGTTTTCTTGATTGAGTTGGGCCAGAATCTGCTGGCGCAGGCTGTATGTCATCTGGTTGAGCGCCAGGGTTGGTGGGGAAGCTCAAAGGAAAAGGTAATCCAGTCCTTGCTGGTGCTGCGCGTGTCGGAACTGGCGCCGCTGTCGTCGCTACCGAGTTTGCCGGGCAGGGCTCAGTAGACCAGCCATTTTCTCAGGGCGATTATCTCCGGAACCAAATGGCCGCAGAGTTGGCTTCTCAGGGTAACCAGGCCTCCAATCGCTTGCAGCAACCGACTAGCATTCCGATTGTCGCAGTGGACGCGAATCAGCCGATAAGGATTTTCCTGTTGGACCCGCTGACCATCTCTGGAAAGACGACTCGCAACCCCACGCCGGCGTCGCAACTTCCCTCTGAACACGCTGCTTCAGAACAAGGCCAACCATCTGATCAATCCATGGCGACGGCGCAATCAAATTATATCGAAGCCCTGGAGGCGCAACTGGCGGAAATGAAGGCCTCCGCTGGGAAAGAGCTCAAATGACCACCAGTAGAACATTCGGGTCGGTTGCCTCCTCGGAGGGCGACCTGCATAGGCTCCTGACGCAACATGGCTACGTTGCTAAGCCACAGTCTGCAAAAGTCATGTATCTTGCGCTCCGCTTGGGGAAGCCGCTGCTCCTCGAAGGACCTCCGGGGGCAGGCAAGACACAGGTCGCTAAAGTTCTGTCAGAAGCCCTTGGTATGCCGTTGATTCGCCTGCAGTGCTACGAGGGAATTGACGAGGCTAAGGCGCTCTACCAATGGAACGAGCCTCTACAGCGCATGGCGCTTGAGTTCATTCACGAGAATTCGGCGACGGGGCCGCAGGAGGAGTGGTCAACACTCAAACGGAAACTCTACGGCACGGATTTCCTAATTTCCGGTCCGATTCTGAAGGCGCTCCAATCCGAAACTGGGGCGATCTTGCTGATCGATGAAGTGGATAAGACTGGCCCAGCGTTCGAAGCATTTCTCTTGGAGTTCCTGTCCGATTTTCAAATCTCGATTCCGCAGCTAGGCACTGTCGTAGCAAATCACCGCCCAGTAGTAGTTCTAACGTCGAATGCACAGAGAAAATTGACCGAAGCGTTGCGTGGGCGTTGTTTCCTGCTTTGGATGGACTATCCGGCGCCCGAACTCGAAGCCGAAATTATCACCCGCTCGCGGGATCTGGAATCTCGACTCAGCTTGCAGGTTGCGAAATTCACCGCCGCCGTGCGGCGCTTGGGAATGACCAAACCACCGGCCATTCGTGAATCGCTTGACTGGATTGATGCGCTGCGCGTGCTCGGAGCCAGCGAATTGACCGCCGATGTCGTTTCAGAAACCCTGCCCGTATTGCTAAAGACACGCGAGGATATCGACCGTGCCGCTGGAAACGTTGCTTTGCTTTTGCAACGAGCCTGTTAGGAGTTTCATGATCTGGTCTCCCACAGTTCGGCGATTTCCTTACCTCGTAATCGGCTGGGCTTTGCTCGGCACTCTGTCGCTCGTGGCTCCTGATCGACTCTACGTAACTCACCAGCAAGGGTTTTGGCTCGGACTTGCGTTCGCCGGAGTGGCTCTGCTGCGCGGTGCGCGTCAAATCGCGCGAGAACTGCCTTCCGAGATTGGCACGCTAGAGCTGTCACGTCTGCCGCAGCGGAGCGAAATGCAGTATGTCGGACATGGCTTCTCGTGGGATTCGCAGCACGCGAACGAGGTACTTGCGGCTGAACGTGACAGTAAGGCTCTGGTCGGACGCAAGCGTAAGCCGGGCGACGCTGGCGGCGTAGCGACGATCCATACAATAGGGTTACGTGAGGAAGCCCCCGTTTTCCTGCCTCTCACTGACCTCGAAGGGCACATGCTGGTATCCGGTGCGACGCGCACCGGCAAGACTCATTACCTGCAACTTGACCTGGTGCAGGCGATCGAGCGCGGCACGGAAGCAGTCATATTCATCGACCCCAAGGGCGACCTAAGCGTTCTCCATCGCGCCTACGACGCCGCCGTTCGCACTGGCCGTCAGAAGGATTTTCAATTCTTTTCGTTGGCTTTTCCCCACCTGTCCTGCACCTATAACCCACTGCACAATTTCGTGCTGGGAATGGAAGTGCCGGACCGTCTTTCCGGTTTGTTGCCTGGAGGAGGTCAATCGGAGCCGTTTAAGGCGTTCGCCTGGGAGGTCATCAATGTCATCGCCCAGGCCATGTTGCTTGCCGGAGAGCGCCCACTGCTATCGAAGATCGCGCGATACGCCAAGGTGAATCGCAGCCTGGAAGAACTGCTACCGAGGGTTCCCGACCACACTCCGGAATACGAATACCTCCAGGGGCTCATCAAGCATCCGCCTGACCACTACGACAAGATGGTCTCCTCGCTCAAGCCCATGCTTTCGAAGCTCGACACGCCCGATTTCAGGAATCTGATGTCGGTTACGACGCCAGATCTTGATTGGGATCGCGCCATCCGGCTCAAGCGAATCGTATACATGTTTATGGGTTCCATGATCGTGAAGGAGACGGCGTATGCGATTGGCATGCTGGCCCTGCAGGATCTGTTGAACTTCATCGGACGTGCCTATGCTTACGAGCATGCAAAGACTCCGATCCGCCTGATTGTCGATGAAGTCGGCAGGCTCGCTTTTCCAGGGTTCATAGATCTGTTGTCCCAAGCCGGCGGCCAAGGACTCATGGCAGTGCTCGCCTTCCAGAGCGTTGCCGACCTGGTGAGTGGCCTCGGGCCAGCAGGGGCACAGCAGGTTCTCGATAACACCAACACCAAGCTCTGGTTTCGGGCGACAGATCACGCGACAGCCAAGACTTTCGCTGACATAGCGGGACAAGGTCCTCTGCTGACCCGCCGCGAATCGGCTGCCTACCGCCCGGTAATTCCAGGCAAACCTGCCCGGAACCGGCTGGCCTTCGACGCAACCTTCGCTCAGCAATCGACCGAAGTTGTCGAGAATCTCGTCCGCGAAGATTGGTTGATGAAGCTGCCTCGTGGACAGGCCTTCTTATATGCCAGTGGACAGACGTACAAGACGCGTTTTCCACTCATGCCTGAACCGACGCACCGGTTTCAGCTGGAGGGAGCAGCATGAAACTGATTTGGATAGGCGCTTTCGTGCTGCTCTTCGCGTCGGTAGCAAGTCTACTTTCGAATCGCCAGAGCGGGCGGCTCATCGAGCAGAGTTGGGCACGTGCCAGCAATGTCCTTCCCGATACAGAACTAAGCCAACTTCAACGAGCGACCCCCGCTTACACAGCCGGGATTTTCGCTCGGTTGCCGGAGCCACTCCGCGAAAAATTTGCCAGCAAGATGTGGCAAGCCTTGGAGTTGGTGATCTTCCGATCCCTCGTGCTATGGCACGTAACGCCGGCATTCCTGATTGCGATGGTCGCAGGTTTCCCCGAAGGCCGGTGGGCACGGGCGAATCAGAAGGCGCTGGTAAAGATGCACTCGCCGATGCGCTTCAGTCTGGCGTTGGCAAGTTTGGGTTTCATTCCGGTTTTAGCATTGCTCTGGATTACTGCGCCGTTGGCTATTCCAGCCACGCTGCTCGTTTTTACGCTCGGCGCAGTTGCAATTAGCAGCACACGCAGCCTGATTGTCCACGCGCCAACGCAGTTTTAGCCATGTCTTGTCTCACACAATCGGCCACGGTGAATCTGATCCACCACTACTGCGACATCGGAGTGTGGACAAGGATGGCGATTCGATTTTCTGAGCGCGTCGCATTTGTCGATGACGGCACGGACAGATTTTTGACCACGCTCGCACGGCTCGGCGGCTATTGCACGGTCGAGCAGGCGTACGAAATGGGATTGGCCAAGTCTCCGTCGCAGACGCAGGCGCTCTTGAACGGCCTGGAGCGAGCCGGGTTTCTGCGGCGGGTTGCGGAGTACCCAGTTGTTTTTCAGATCACGAAGTCGGTCGTGCGTCTGGTGGGAAAAGACATGTGGGCGCGACGACCGCGTGCGATTGAAACCGTTCGTTGGCGGCTTGCTGGCGTGAGCTTCTATCTGGAAGCGAGGAAATGGCCGGCGACGTTCGTTTTTGAACAGGGCGAGAAAATCGCGGCCTTCGCGAACGTCGGATGCTCTCGTCAATACTTGCCCCGGCGAGGAGGGCAGCCCTACCTCGCCGAGGATTTCGTGCTGCACCCTCCCGGTGGCGGCCTGTGCGTCGCTATCATTGACCGTCCGCACTGGAGCGCGTTCCTGCAGCTTCTGCGGTTCGTCGAGCGGTACGCGGACTCCCGCGCCCGCGCCGGTCAACGGCTGTCTCTCGTGGTGGCCATCGGCTCGGAGGCTCGGGAGCGGCTCTATGAGGGGGCCGCCAAACACCCGAAGGTGATCCAGCACTCTGAGGGCGCAGTCGAGCCCGCAAGTTTGTACCGCATATCCACAGCAATCCCTCACATCCGCACCCTCACCCACGAACCCGTGATCCACACCAATATCGATTCGAGGAGGCGATGAAAGGCCATGAAGCTCACAGGCACAGTGTTGAGGTGTTCGGCTCGAAAGGTCAATTCCAGCAGCAAGGAGACCTACGTCACCAACCTGCTGGTGCTGGACCCGGAGAACAGCGGCGGGACGAACTACGCCGTCGAGGTCTGGGACGACAAGCCCCATCAAGTGACGCCCATGTCCGGGATCGCATTGACGGTCATCGGCGTCGTGAACAAAAGCGGCGGGGTACCCGCCCTGAGAGCAGTCATGGCGGCGCAGCCGCCGAAACCAGCCGGGGCGGAGGCCCCGGCTGCGGAAATCCCAGCTGCGGCGTAGGTAGTTACCGCAGCCGCAGGCGAAAAGGAAAAACGGTGAATCTTCGCCGAGATTTCCGGCTCATGTAGTCACGGCAGAGATTCCTTTAACCATTCCGTTACCACCCATCCCCGGGGATGAGTCATCGGGGATGTCACCGGGGATGGGTGACCCATCCCCAACGGGGTTGAGGGGAACCATGCAGTCAGTTGAGACGATGACCGAACGAATTCTGTACTGGCTTTCACTCAACACCGAGGTACGGGCGCTGGCTGAAAGGCTGCTCGAAAGGTTTGCCGTAACAGTGGGCGATCTGCCAGCCAGCGCCGCGCACCACCACGCCGAGCCCGGCGGTCTCTACAGGCACTCGTTGGAAGTCGCGCTGAAAGCCTTGGAGGAGTTCGAGGGAGACATGGTTATGGAGCGCCGGTCAGACGGTAGCGTCGATAGCTTCCGCAGTTCCCACAACCGCCCGCGCTGGCAGTACGCAACGTTCATTGCCGCGCTCTGCCATGACTTGGGAAAGCTGTTTGAGTTGGAGGTGCGCGGCAAGGGTGAAAGGTGGTGCCCACTCGATGAACCGTATGCCGAGTTCGGCAGGCGGACGAAAACGCCAGTCGCGAGCTGGCGTCCTGACCGGCAGCATGGCGCACATGCGTATGTCTCCGGTTTCCTCATGCACCACGTGCTTACTCGGCAGGACATCGCATTTATGGGTCTGCCGCGGGTACTGCATCTGGGATCATGCCTCGCAAACGCGCACAGCAAAGAATCAGCCAGCGCCCTGTCGCAGATGGTCCGCCGGGGCGATCAGGCGAGTGTCGAGCAGGCCCAGCCCGCCATCGCTGTCCAGCCCGACAGCAAGGTCGGGTATTTGCTGCAGACGTTCCAGGAATTGATTGCGAACGGCGAGATGGGCGTCAATGGCCCCGGTGCTCAAGTTTACGTTGAGGGAGATAAGGCCGCAGTGGTTGTGCCCATATCGATCGCCATGGCACGAGATCGGCTGGCCGCCAAACAGATCGTGCTGCCGCCGAATATCAATCTCTATAATTTGCTTCGCAGTGCCCGGCTGGTAGATGCCGATCAAACCGGACGCAGCGTTCGACAGATCAAATTGCAGGGCAGGCAGGGACCCATCTCGCTTAGTGCCCTGATCTTTCCCACAGACAAGGTCGTACCCAAACAGATTTTACCCACTCTGTCCCCTACCCACTTTGAAATCGATACGGAGCCTGCACCCCAAGCGACGCCTGTTGTCGAGGGCTAGGCTCACGGAGAGAAGACATGAACACTCTTATCGCCAATCAATACGGCCGAGTCCAAGGCGAAGCGGGCAGCTGTGGGCTGACGTTATCCGTAACGGCTCAGACGCCGCGCCAGGAGTCGGTCCAGCTTCAAACCTGCGTGGACTCGGTCGAACAGCAGCTCCATCTCCTCGCTATTCTGCGCGCGGTCGAGCGGCGGATCGAGCAGTTCCAATTGCGCGACGGCAAGGCAGGCGAATCTGCCGAGCAGCAGAGCCCTTTCGACGAGACCGTCTGCAACGAAGGCGATCTCTTCACCTCAAACGGCTCTTCTTCGAAAAACAAAATCTATGGACGTTTTTCCCAGTTCCTCGTCTACGAGCAATTCGACCAAGGCAGGCTGCGGATCTTCTTTGCCGTTCGCGATGAGGCCAAGCGCGTGGCTCGTTTCGACCTCCATCCCGGCGAGGTTCAGGCTCTGCACGCTTTAACCAAGCGTGCCCTGTTCGCCTGCAAGCAGGTTGATCTGCTCTTGCGCGATGACATGTCGCTGAGCGTCGCCGTTAACGTCTCCTGCCACGGTTTGCGGTTCGACGTGCAGACTCCCTTGTGGCGCTCCGAGTTCGTCATCAGCAAAGCGAACGATCTGGCGACGCTCGCGGTGTTCACGCGTCGCGCCATCAATCAGGAAAAGACGATTCCTATCAAGTTCGGAGTAGAGGTCAATCAACTTAGCTTGCGGAGACGGAATGACGGGCAGGTGCTTGCCGAGTTCGAGCACGACGGCGCGATGGAGCGTATTGCACTCTCAACTCTGCAGCTTTACGAGCTGGAAATCCTGGCGCAGTTCGCGCTGCATCGCGCTTTCGAACCATCCGGTTTCGCCGCTGGAAGTCCTCTGCCGCCCGGAACGGCAACGGCGGCCTAAAATCGCGTAACTCACGCCTTCGGTTTTACTCCCACAAACCCTTTCTCAACCTACAAACCCTGAAATCAACCACAACCGCATTCACGCGACGAGTCGCGCGGGTGTCGGAATCCACAAAAAGGAGTCTTGACTATGAGCGTAATCAACACCAATCAGCTCAAATCGGCGCTCGAAAGGCTCTGCCTGGTAGTGCCGAAGCGAGCAACCTTGCCCGTGCTGGAAAACTTACGATGGCGCGCTACAAACAGCCATCTGGAGTTGACCGCCACCGACCTGGACAACCGTTTGCACATCTCCATCCCCTTCGTGGGAGAAGCCGTCGACAGCGATGCCGATGTGCTCATTCCGGCGAAGGAGCTTTGCCAACTCGTCAAAACCGAATCGGCTCCGAGTCTGACGATTCGAATCCGCGATGGCAAGTGTGAGGTCAGTGCCAGCAAGCGCACAGTCGTTCTCTCGTGTGCCGACCCGAATAGTTTCCCCGAAGCTTCAGATGGGGAAGCGAAGCCGCAAGGCGAAATCCTGGGTTCGGCATTCGATGGGGCACTGCGCCGCGCTCTGTTCTGCGTCTCGACCGAATCGGGGCGCTACAGCACCGATGTCCTCAAACTTGAACTGCGCGGCTCGATCTTCCGGGTCGTCGGCACCGATGGTCACCGGCTATCGGTTGTCGAAGGCACGGCCAGAACGAAGGAAGACTCCACGTTTTGGGTGCTCCTCCTCCGTTCAACCGTAGCCATTATCAGCCGATTGGGCTTGGCAGATGAGCCTCGATGGGTTGAGTTTTCCACCTGCGGCTCTGAACAGGAATTCAATCTGTTCGCCCTGCCGGATGGCTCTCGACTCATCACCCGCCGCGGGCAAGGCCAGTTCCCGAATTACGAGAACGTCCTGCCCAAGGCACCGCTCGAAGCCAGAGTGGTCTTCCAGCGTGAAGAACTGCTGGAAGGCCTCGCCAAACTCTCGCCCATCGCTCGGAAGGCAGAAGTCCCGACGGTGAAGCTGGAGCTTTCGCATTCGCCCGTTTCAATCAAAACCGAAAACGACGGCACCGCAAGCAGCATCGCGCTGGAGCACACTCGCGTTTCCGGAAAGGCGCGAGACATCGGTTTCAACCATCACTACTTGACCCAATATGTGAAAAGCGTTGAAACCGATACGGTCTCGATGAAGCTCTTTCCCGAAGCGATCTCCGAGGTCGCTCTCTTTGACGCCTTCCGCTACCAGCATCTGCTGATGCCGTTGCGTTTGTAACGTTGATCGACTTTTACCCACAAACCCCTTAACCCACAAACCTTGATCCACAAAAAGTTCGGCGGCACTCCCACGCCGATCCACACCGGCTGGATTGCGGGAGAGCCGATCTCGCGCAAGCGACATCGGCCATTCCAGCCACAAATCCACAAAAGGAGAAAAACCACATGTCAGTAGCAGCACAAGTTGTAGATCCACAATCGGCGTCCCTGGCGCTCACCCTGCTGCAGTCGAAAGCAGGTAATCGCTGGGCCCGGGCAGTAGAAGAGATGAAAACCAATCGCCTGCGCGTAGCAGGCGATTTTCCGGAGTTCATCGTGACCAACAAGAGCGGAACCGCTTACAAGGTGAAGCTCGATCCGCACGGCAGTGGCTCTTGCACCTGTCCCGATTTCCAAGTGCGTATTGCGCAGGACGGGCGGATTTGCAAGCACATTGCGGCGGCGGCGATCACCTCGTTGGCACCGCAGGCGAGAGTCTCGTCACCCGCAAACGGGAACGGGTCCGTCAGGGCATTCGAGACCGCGACTGCGGAAGTGTCTCCGCTCATCTTTCGCATCCGGCGCACCGTCCAGACTGACGGGAAAGGCAGCGTGCAAGTCGAGGTTCAGGCGCGCGTGATCAACGAAGAGGCACAAGACCAAGAAACCGCGTCTTACGCCTACCAGTTGCTCGAACGCCTGGCTGCGATTGCCGTTAAGAACACCGCACCCTCAGAACACAACCACACTCGGGAGACCATTTCACCGAGTCCAGCAAAGCCAACGCTGGTCAAGTCTCGTCCCGCATCCGCCGGGGAAGGGAGTCCTGTTCATGCGGTCATCGCCAAAATTGATCGCATGAAGACCCGTCAGGGCGAATCTCTTTTTCTCAAGGTGGATGTCGGTGGCGAGACGGTGCGCGTGTTCGGCCGTCCCGAAGAGCTGGCGGAGCGTCTGGAAGCGAGTGGTTACGACATTCCGGCGAGTGAGGTCGAAGCCGGGATGGAACTCCATCTTCCCTGCTTGGTGAAAGTCGGTCAAGGCAAGAACGGATACAAGAACATCGAAGAGTTCTTGCCCGAAGCTGCCCAATGACCGGCTGCCAGACCCACAATTCCGAGACCCACAACTCCGAGTCAGAGAGACGAAAAGCCTCTCTGACTCGGATCTTTTAATCCCACCTCAGCCTTCTCCCCAAATCCACAAATAAGGAGCACATCCATGCGAACGAATGCGCAGGAGGCAGTTTTGTCTGCCTACATCGCGTCTATCGGAAAACGCATGCCTCGCGACGCTGCTCAAGACGCCGCCGAGCTTTGCAGACTCGCGACCTCGCTCAATCGTTTGAACGAGATCGCCTGCAACAGCGGCCTTACCGAGCGGCAAGAGCGACGCAAGCAAAATCTACAAACCCGGGTCAAGGCCGTGCTGGAACATGCGGGCTTAGTCCTCAACCACTTTGAAAGTGATCCGCGAGGCTACGCCGTGTACCTCGATCTGCCCGATGGCTCCTACAACAGCTTTGGCGGACGGGAATGCGGCTACGGCATCGGGAGGTGAACAATGTACGACCGCATAGTGACCATCAACAACACCCATTGGCCGGCGTATCGGAAACCGGGAGCGACTCTGGTTGACCTGCGGATGTTCGATCCAGACGACCGCAGCGCCAATCCGCGACTGGTTTTTCGGCCAGAGAAGCTGCGCGAACTGGGAATACCAGACGCGCTCATCGAGGCCGCTGCAAAATCTGATCCGCAGGGATTCCTGCTGTTCGATGACCTGCCGGATCAGATGGAGCCAGCAACCGGCCATGCGAATCAACCCACAACCGACGAATCCGCAACCTGAACTTGAACCTGGAGGTGGTTCATGCCCGAAAAGCCGAATCCTCGCGAGCCGAGAATGGTGATTCTCTTCGACCCGCAAGACGAGTCGTTCTGCGTCTTTAGCCACAACCTCAGCGCCGAAGATGCGAGCCAGGAGTCAGACGAGCTTGGAAACGAAGGTCTCTTCGCCATTGCCGTCGATCAAGGCTCGCATCACGCGGCGGGCTACCCGGACGACTGCACGTCGTGTCGGGCCGTGCTCGCCACCACATGTCCCCGAGACATCTGTCATCCCCCAACCCTCAACAACCGAAGCCAAAAACTGGAGGTGCTCATGGCAAGTGAAGGAAACGGCTTCACGCATTACATCGTTTCGAACGAAGTCGTTCTCGGCGAGGCCCGCGTCATCGAGAAATACAACGAGTGGATCTCGCTTGCGTTTATCAAGCTCGGAATCGACAGGCCGGAAGCCGTAATCGACCGCGCCTTCGTTGAGAACCACGCCCTAGTTCCCAAAATCGCAAACTAACCCCCTCGGACTCCCACCCACAAGCAGTAAAACCCACCAACTAATCCTTCCATCTCTGCACGGTGGGCGGCGTGTACTCATGCCGCCCACCGTGCAGCCCACCCACCAAAGAAAGGAACAATTGGAACAAAAGGAATTTCCATTTGTTCCTTCTGTTCCATTCGGAGCGAGGCCGTGATCCCGGAACCGAATTTCCCAGCGAAACCTGATGAATTCGTGGGGCGAAAGCCTCAGCTTGAGGCCTTTCGCCAAGCTCTGAGACAAGGCATTGTGACCGGCAGGACTCCCTCGTTTGCTGTCCTAGGCGAATGGGGGATCGGGAAAAGCAGCCTCCTCTCGAAGTGCTCAGCTATCTGCGAGGAGCCTGAGTTCGAAATGCTGCCAGTCCCGTTCTCGGTTTCAAATGAGCTGGGCGACTACCGCCGCTTCGCCGAACTCTTAGTTGATACCCTGGGCGGCTGTCTTGTGCGCGCTCAATCTGTTCAAGCCCGCATCCGCGGAGAGGCGCAGAACTGGAACCTCAAGCGCGTGAACGTCGGCCCTGTCGCACTAGAGAGAGAAACACCCAAATTATTTCTTACCTCTGGAACCGCGATTCTCAGGCATGCGGTTCAGGATGCTTGGCGTCGGTTCATCCGGCCCGCTCAACTGAATGGCATTGTGTTTTTCTTGGACGATCTGCAAAACCTCAACACGCCCAGCCAACATGCGGTTGCGCTGGCGCTCCGCGATCAATTTCAGTGGT
>Ga0206921_10260_pt1 | contig 13094 bp, 15 predicted proteins | sample Alteio_BWOrgHeat_66_FD_152930 | JGI IMG/M metagenome (GOLD analysis project Ga0206921, IMG submission 152930) | Enriched cells from forest soil in Barre Woods Harvard Forest LTER site, Petersham, Massachusetts, United States -... | ecosystem: Environmental > Terrestrial > Soil > Temperate forest >...
ATTATAGTATTGCTAACAGAGTACCTTTTTTAATGATCTCGAAATCGGGCGGCGCCCGGATGATGGAGGCAGCTTTTTCGCTAATGCAAATGGCCAAAACATCGGCTAAATTAGCGTTGTTGGCACAAGCAAAAATACCCTATATCTCTTTACTTACCGACCCTACAACAGGTGGTGTTACCGCTTCTTACGCAATGCTGGGCGACATTAATATTGCCGAACCCGGCTCGTTAATTGGTTTTGCCGGCCCAAGGGTTATCAAAGAAACCATCAAAAAAGATTTGCCCAAAGGCTTCCAAACAGCTGAATTTGTGCAGGAACACGGTTTCCTTGACTTTATAGTCGACCGCCGCGAAATGAAGGAAAGATTAACTTCATTTTTAAAGATGATGGCGGGTTAGTTAACTAGTGATTGGAGATTAGAGTTTAGTTGCCTCGGGTAAATTCTCAAACAATTTGCGCAAACCAATTTCTACTAATCTCTAATTAACTAGTCTCTCATTAACTAACTACTTGAACACCCCTGCAACTGAACTCGTGTCGCCATCGGCTCCGTCGCTCTTCTCATCGTAGTTGGGGCCATTAACAGTTTCGTCTCCGCCCTTATAGTTTTTGGACTTTCCATCCTTGTCCACAAATGCGCCGTTTTTGTCAGTTTTGTTTATATCTGAGGCATCAGCAGTCAGTGCGTCTTTCGGTTTTGAAGGATCATTATTCATCATTTCCATAGGTTTATTTTGTAAAATAAAAAAAGGGATGTCAATCCATATGGACAGACTTTCCCTTTTATAAAATTTGAAGTTAAACTGCGTTTTCGGTACCCGGCTCGTGGCCTACCATCCTGCCGGTTGTACGGCCATGGTTACTGGGTTTAAAATCCGTTGTGGCATTACCAACTGAAGGAAATTCGTGCTGCACAGGTGGGGTAACGTCGTTTTGTTCGCTGTACGAAGCATCGTTACCGCTTTGCTGTTGCTCCTGCTCTGCTACATGTGGGTAACCGGAACCTTCCTGTTCCGATGGCCTTTTGCCAGGATTTTCCTTGGGGGTATTATCGCCCTTCCGTTCCTGGTTTTTCTGATTATGATTATTCGATTTCATAGGTTTATTAATTTATAATTAAATAAATAACAAACTTCATGCCTTGTTTTAGTTTCTATGAAAAAGAAGTGTTTTTATGGACTATGCACTCACCATACAAAGTTCGCGCACTTTGTTAACGGTATAGTCGATCTCATCCCTTGTGTTGTATTTTGAAAAGGAAAACCGTACAGATGGCCGCGATGGGCTGGCCCCTATCGCGCTCAATACGTGTGATCCAATATCGGTACCCGAACTGCATGCACTGCCGCCCGAAGCCGAAATACCTGCGATATCAAGGTTAAACAACAGCATATCGGCCATTTCCATTTCAGGAAAAGATACATTCAATACGGTGTATAAGCTTTTGCTCGCATCTGTTTCGCCATTAAAGCCAATACCTGGTATCTTTTCGGTCAGCTGGCTTTTCATATAAGTTTTTAAGCCCTGGATATGATCCTGGTGCTCGCCCATTTCAGTATAAGCTATTTCAAGCGCTTTGGCCAATCCGACAATGCCATAAAGGTTTTCGGTACCGCCGCGCATATTGCGTTCCTGCGAACCGCCGTAGATCATCGGTTTTATCTTTATTTTGTGGTTTACGTGCAAAAAGCCCACACCTTTAGGCCCATGTAGCTTATGTGCTGCGCATACCATAAAATGCACTTTAAGTTTGCTCAGGTCGTGCGCATAGTGTCCTACTGTTTGTACAGTATCACAATGAAAAATGGCATTATGCTGTTCGCAAATGTCACCTACGCGCGCAATATCGGTAAGTGTGCCTATCTCATTATTGGCATGCATTAACGAAACGAAACTGCGTTCGTTATCTTTCAATAACATTTCTAATTGTTCAAGGTCGATATTTCCCTTATTGTCGGTATCAACAAAACTCAATTTGATAACGCCATTTTTTTGCATCGCCTCAAGGGTATGTATCACCGCGTGGTGTTCTAACCGGCTGGTGATGGCATGTTTGATCTGGTTATCGATAATGCCGCAGCGGATGGCAGTATTATCTGCCTCGGTACCGCCGCTGGTAAAAAAAATCTCTGCTGGCGAAGTATGCAGCAATCCCGCGATAGTTTTGCGCGATCTTTCAATTAAAGTACGGGCCTCGCGGCCATGCCCATGAATGGATGAAGGGTTGCCATAAGTGTTTTCCATCACCGTGTACATTTGTTTCAGTACTTCGGCATCAAGTGGTGTGGTGGCAGCATTATCAAAATAAACACGCATTTTTTAGCTTTTAGTCCGAAAGTCGGAAATCCCGATAGCTATCGGGACCGAAAGTCCGGAAGATGATTTTCTTAAATTTAATGCATTAGTCTTGTCCTTAGCCCTTTTACTTTCGACTTTACTGACTTTTCGGACTTTCCCGACTAATTCAATATCTCTTTTATATCAGCAATTATTTTATTGGCCAGGTTATTGGCCACAGTTTCGGAGTTACCTTCTGAGTAGATCCTGATAATGGGCTCGGTGTTTGACCGCCGCAAATGTACCCATTCTTTATCAAATTCTATTTTTAAGCCGTCAATTGTGCTGTAGGGTTGCTTTTTATATTTGTCTTCAACTTTCAGCAGCAAGGCGTCAATATCCATCTCGGGGGTAAGGGTAATTTTATTTTTCGAGATAAAATAGCCCGGGTAAGTACTCCTCAAATTCGAAACTGACTTACCCGTCTTAGCCAGGTGAGTTAAAAACAAAGCTATCCCAACCAGGGCATCCCGGCCGTAATGCAATTCGGGATAGATCACGCCACCATTCCCTTCGCCGCCGATAACGGCGTTTACTTCCTTCATTTTAGTCACAACGTTCACTTCGCCAACAGCGGCCGCATGGTATTCGCAGCCTGCTTTTTCGGTAACATCGCGCAATGCACGGGTTGATGAAAGATTTGATACCGTATTGCCTTTGTGGTGCTGTAAAACATAATCAGCAACGGCTACCAGGGTATATTCCTCGCCAAACATATTCCCATCCTCGCAAACAAAGCAAAGGCGGTCGACATCCGGATCGACGGCTATACCCAGGTCGGCCCGTTTGCTCAATACTTCTCTCGAAAGCGCAGTAAGGTTTTCTGGCAAGGGTTCGGGGTTGTGCGGGAAAATACCATCAGGTTCGCAAAACAACTCGTACACAGTTTCTACACCCAATGCCTTTAACAAGGCCGGCACAAATATGCCGCCTGTGGAGTTAACGCAATCAATAACTATTTTAAAATCTGCTTTTCTGATTGCTTCGACACCAACCAAAGGCAGGGCTAAAATTTTGTCGATATGCTCCTTCAGGTAGGTTTTATCCCTGTAAACCTTACCCAGGTCATTTACATCTGCAAATTTAAAATCGCTGTTTTCGGCAATTTCAAGCACTGCCTTACCTTCGGCATCGTTTATAAATTCGCCATCTGCATTTAAAAGTTTTAGCGCATTCCACTGCTTGGGATTATGGCTGGCGGTTAAAATAATGCCGCCAGCAGCTTTTTCAGCAGGCACCGCTACTTCAACGGTTGGCGTGGTTGAAAGACCCAGGTCAATAACATCAATCCCCAGCCCTTGAAGCGTTCCGGTAACTAAATTATTTACCATATCGCCCGATATACGGGCATCCCGGCCCAAAATTATTTTTTTTATCCCGGTTTTCTTAACCGCCCACGTACCGTATGCCGAAGTGAATTTTACAATATCTAACGGGGTTAACCCCTCGCCCACTGCACCACCGATGGTGCCCCTTATACCCGAAATTGATTTGATTAATGTCAAAGTGTAAATGTTTTAAAGCGCAAAAATAAAAATATTTAACCGAAGCAACATATAAGTTGTATTGTTTTGAGCGGACCTTTTATTATTTATATTTGGCCCGGTTTACGCAATATTCCCTTTTTGTTTACTTATAACGGTTTGACGTCAGAAAAGCTGATAGTTTAATAATAATTTAATAACAATGCCTGATTTCCTCTTACAACTCGACCGGCATTTATTTTATTTCATTAACCACGACCTGGCCAACCCGTTTTTCGACTGGATAATGCCCTGGCTGCGCAATCCAAAAACATGGATCCCGCTTTACATCTTCATTATTGCATTCTGTGTTTGGAAATATAAAAAAACGGGCTTGATTATTATTGTGTTGATGGCACTTTCAGCTGGCTTCGCCGATTTTACCAGCGCCAGTTTAGTAAAGCCGCTTGTTCACCGGCTGCGCCCATGCCAGGATCCTGTTGTATCAAAAACCGATATATTGCGCGTTCCTTGCGGTACCGGCCTCAGCTTCCCATCCACCCACGCAACCGATCATTTTGCAGCGGCCTTTTTTATTATCCTGTTATTTTATAAAAAATGGCGTTGGATCTGGCTATGGGGGATATTATGGGCAGGTTTAATAGCCTTTGCACAGGTTTATGTTGGTGTGCACTTCCCTATCGATGTTTTTTGCGGCGCTTTATACGGGGCTTTCGTGGGATGGCTATTCGCGACGCTGTTTAAGAAGTTACAACCGGATTTTGCGGCCTGACGAGTAAATAAATCCGAAATCGAACATCCGAATTCCGAAATAAATTCGTAAATCTAAATTCGTAAATCCTTTATCCTCTTAACTTGTCCAGCAAATCGCTCAATTGAGCAGCCTCATCTTCGGTCAGGTTTTTTTGCAGGTAATCCTTCGCCCTGAATTCTCCGTCCATTGTATTTAAAATCTCCAGGCCGGTATCACTTATCCGTATGTCAACAGCTCTCCGGTCCTTATTATTGGTGCACCGCGATACAAATCCTTTTTGCACCAAACGATCAACAATGCGCGAGGCGTCCGACATTTTATCTATCATCCGCTCTTTTAAAAGGTTTATGGTAGCGGGGTTTGGGTATTGGCCGCGCAAGATCCTTAGGATGTTAAATTGCTGCTGCGTGAGGTTATGTTTTTCGAATTTGCAGCGAAATAAGTTACCCAGCCACCCGTCGGTATAAGTGATGTTGATAACCAGTTTATGGTAGCTATCTTCAAATTTACTGCTTTGTATTTCGTCGTCTATTCGCATAGGTTGTATCCGGTGTTACAAATATCTTTATTTATTTCGGAATTCGGATGTTCGATGTCGGATTTGAAATTAATTCAGACATTTTCACCATTTTCCTCGATTCCACCCGATCCATTTTCAACCTCTTTTATCTGTTTTTCTTTTCCAAAATCCCAGGGGCAATGCAGACATTTATTTTTACAGCAATTGCCACGCTTTAAATGGTATTCGCGGGTAAAAACAAAATTACCGTCTTCATTTATATAATAATCAATGTTCTCTTGCAGCATTACGATAGCAGTTTAACAAAAATATCATTACCAAACTCTTTTTTTAAATGTGTGCCATTTCCGTGTAATGTCCATAACTGCTTTGGTTGTGTATTTGTTATGGTTTGTACGATGTCATTCCAGTCCACGTGATCCGAAATGAATAAAGTATCCTGCTCGTTTACCTGCAGGTTTTTCCAGCCCGAAGCAAACAATCGTTTTACACCGGTGGCCCTTATATAGCTGTCGAAGGTAAAAGGTGGTACGATATAAACAAACTCATCCTGGTTTTTCATCAGCTTACGGCTATAATGTTCATACTTACCCGGCGGGAAACCCATTTTTTCGTAGATGGCGTTGATGGGTGCAATTTTATAATGCACCAATATTTTCTTTTGCGGGGCGTGCATATTGATCAGGTTGATCAGCCGCTGGCTCTTACCCAAACCATAGGCGCCTAAAAGAATGTTTATTTTGATGTCGTTCAGCTTTTTTATTTCTTCAACCGGGTCCGGGTGGGTTATTTCGGGGTCTGCAAAAGTACTTTCGGTGATCAGTACATCGGTTTCTACCCACTCAATTGGCTCGCAGGTGGCGTCGGGCTGTAGTTTATAGTCGCCTGTGTACAAATACTTCACCCCTTCATATTCCATTAATACCTGCGCCGAGCCCAACATGTGTCCTGCCGGTATCAATGTAAGTGTCACTTTGCCGATAATAAAAGGCTGACCGTAAGCAAGGATATTGGCCTGATTAGCCGCATTCTTGCCATAGCGCAATTTCATAAACGCAAAAGTTGCGTCAGTACAATAAACAGCATGGTTATTGCTTTTAGCATGATCTGCATGGGCATGCGATATCACGGCATTTTTTACCGGCAATATTGGATCGATATAAAAATCGCCGTATTTGCAATATAAACCGTTGATATCGAAACAGACAAAATCCTCTTTTATCATTAGGTCATTGGATCATTAGGTCATTAGCCTAATGGATAACTTTTAAATTCAAATGTTTATTTATGATGCCCGGCAACCAATGACTTAATGACCCAATGACTTAATGACAATTTCATCATGCAATTTCAAAACCTGTGGGATAACCAACTGGGTGTCATCATTTTTTATCACATAATCAGCTAAGCTGGTTTTCTTTTCTTCGGAAAATTGAAAGGAATTGCGTTTCTCAATTTCTTCGCGGGAAAGTCCATCCCTTTTCATCACCCGGTTTATCCGCATTTCAAGTGGCGCCTGAACCATAATGTTGTAGTCGCACATTTTGTACGAGTCGCTTTCAAACAGCAATGCTGCCTCTTTTAGTACGTACGGCACGTTGCTAACGGTTTTAACCCATGCATCAAAGGCCCTGAATGTAGCGGGGTGAACAATTGAGTTTAGTTTGGTTAGCTGTTCATCATTATTAAATACGATGGCTGCAATGTGTTTGCGGTTTAGCGTACCGTCTTCAAAATAAGATACATCGCCAAAAGCTATTTTGATGTCTTCGATCAATTGCGGATCATCCACCATTACTTTCTTAGCCGCTTCATCCGCGTAAAAAACAGGAATCCCTAATATTTCGAATATTTTGCTCACAGTGGTTTTGCCGCTGCCGATATTGCCGGTGATGCCGATTTTAAGCATTATTTTTTAATGATAAAGTCAATGTTTCTTGGTTCGATCTTTACGATCCTGCAAAAATCCGGGATTTTTGAAATCTTTACCGGCAGTACCTTGTAACCGTTTTTCCGCCAAAGATCCAGGTCGGCGGTTGCTTCAAAAAAATCCTCATCGGTTTCCGCGTATCTGCTGAGCGATGTTATAAAAGTTACCTTAACTTTTTGCGGGAAGATCTTTACCTCCTCGTTATTCCTGGTGTTCAATACCTTAACGGGTATCTCCAATACTTTTTCGGTAAATTCGTCAACCGGGATAGTTACCTGTATACTTTTGGGATACAAACTTAAATTTCCTTCGCTAACCGGTTGCAAATTTACGTTCGTCAAAACATTTTCGCCAACACTGTCCAATTTTAGCGTATCCGTGTTCCAGGCGTTTATTTTATCAATAACTGTCGCAGGCCCGTTTATGATTACATATGCCGGGTTAAGCGTAACCGGGCCCGATTGAAAAAACTGCTGCTGGAATTTCAACGACTTTATCACGTTTATAGGTATTCTTTTTACCTTCCTGTTCGAGAAATCAAAATAAAGCGTATCAGGGTTAAAGGCTATGATCTGCTGGTCGCTTTCCCTTTTGCTGTTTACCTGGTCCTTCTGCGAGCTTAAAACAACGTAGCTTTTATTCTCCAGCGTATGGAGATCGATCGGTATGGATTTGGTGCCGGGGTTCATTTTCGCGAACAGCATATCCCAGCCCGTACCATTGATGGTAACGCTTACGGTATCCGGTTGCAGGGAATGAAAGGCGCGCTTTTGAGGGGTGTTTCTGAATTCCAAAATCTCCTTAACCACGTAAGGCTTCGGGTTCGACAATACGGTTATTATCCATGCAGCGAAAGCGAGTACCAGGCAGGTAAAAAAAGCCGATAATCTTCGTCGCTCCGTTGCAGATAATTTTATTATTGCCATGTTTTTAGCTGAAAGCTTAAAGCGTAAAGCAAAAAAAGTAAAAGCTGAAAGGAAAAAGCTGTAAGCGAAAGAATCCTCGAATCTTTGTGCTATCTGCTATTTTCTTCCAGCTTTCCGCTTTAAGCTTTTAGCTCAAAGTATTATTTAGTAACAACAGGCGGCGTATTCAATGCCCTCGAAGCTTCTAAAGAAATAGCTGATTTATCAAAACGAATTTTTCCGTTATCAATTTCAATTAAAAAAGTGGTATCATTAATTTCGAGTATCCTGCCGTGGATACCGGCTGTGGTTACCACTTTATCGCCCTTTTTCAACTCTGTAACAAATTTCTTTTGGTCTTTTGATTTCTTCATCTGTGGCCTTATCATAAAGAAATAGAACACCAGGGCAATTAAGCCGAAAGTAATTATCTGCTGCGCGCCAATACCGCCAGCAGCCTGTAATAAAATAGTAGCTATCATTTTTTTGTATATTTATTATTGAGTTGCGGTTACTTCGCCAATTAAATGCACCACGTTGTCCGCAGGGTTTGTATTAGCTGTTATGGTTATTTGTTTATCCTGCAGGCCCATTTTACCCTTGCTGTCAAATGTAACATGGATAACGCCGCTTTCGCCGGGTTTAACGGGCGTTTGCGGCCAGGTGGGCGTTGTACAACCGCATGTGGCGCGGCCGGCTGTAATGATCAGCGGCGAGCTCCCTGTATTTTTAAATTTAAAATCATAGGAAACAACACCACCTGTGCGGATCTTGCCAAAATCATGCGCTGGTTTCTCAAACGTCATTTTCGGGGCGTTACCTGCCGCACTGGCTGTTGTAGAATTGTTTGACTGGTTGCAGGCCGAAAGCAGTATTACGGCCAACATTAAGCTAAAAAAAACGTTTTTCATTGTTGTTATTCAATTAATCCTCTGCCTATTTTGTTTATTTTATTTTGAGCTTTTAATTCAGATAAAATCTTGTCTAATATACCGTTAATAAATGAATTACTTTTTGGCGTACTAAACTCTTTGGATATTTCAAGGTATTCGTTTATGGTCACCTTTACCGGGATTGACGAAAAGTTCATGAATTCGGCGATGGCCATCTTCATCAGTAACGTGTCGATCATGGCTATACGATCCGGTTCCCAATTCTGCGTTTTATTGCTGATCAATAATTGGTATTCATCGTTATGCCTGATGGTTTCTTCAAAAAGGTTTACAATAAACTCGCGATCTTCTTCCCAGTCGCCGGTAACCTCGGCCAACTTATTTTGTTCGGCAATATCAAAAGCAAAGTTTTTAAATGTTTTTGCTATCAACGCCTGCAATACATCTTTATCAACCGGCCAGAAAATAAATTTATCTTCAAATACTTGTTCAGCTAAAGATGATTTTAAGATCACTTTTTTGAAAATGAACTTGATGATATCCTTATCTGTATGCAGCGTATCACCGGTTTTCTTTAGATACTCTTTATATTCTTCGGAGTTTTTCAGTACGATAAACAACGATTTAACCAATTCGGGCTCAAAATCCCAGGCTACTTTATACTTTTTTAACGCCGTTAAAAACTCTTTATTTTTTTGAAGCGAAAGAATAAACCTATTGCTTAATATTTTGACATCCGCATTAAGGTCATCGGCCGTAGGCAAATGCTTGTTGGCCCTTTCCTCGGCATCGGTTGATGCGTAGGCTGTAACTTCAGAAATTAATGAGAGCATCCAGATATACATCTCGTATACCTTATCTATGCTTTGTAATAGGTTTTTTTCGTGTTGTTTTATATCCCCGCTATGCGATTGGTTATAAGCATAAAGCGATTGTAAAACTTTTACCCTGAGGTGTCTGCGATTTAACATGTTGTAAGAACGATTTAGCCCGACCCAAATTTGGGAGCGGATTGTTTGTATTGATTAATAGGTTGACTTTACTTTTTTAATATCTGCAATTCTTTTTTCGGCAATTTTATTTGCCGCTTCAATGGTTGAAATGTTTTCGGCTTTTGAAAGCTTTAATACATTCCGGGTAGCTTCATAAATATTTTCGGTTAGCTGCATGGTACGTTTCTTGCTAAAACCCATTAATTCCGAGTAACAATTTATAATTCCGCCAGCGTTTATCACATAGTCAGGTGCAAACAAAACACCCTTTTCAAGTAACATCCGGCCGTGTACCTGTTCGTCCTCCAACTGGTTGTTTGCCGAACCGGCGATGATATTACATTTTAACTTTTTAATTGTTTGCGTATTTATGGTAGCACCTAAAGCACAAGGCGCATAAATATCGGCATCAATATCAAAAATAGTGTTATTTGACACTGCTTGCGCACCATATTTTTTTGCAATCTGCCCTACCGCGTCTTCATTAATATCACTTGCATACACTTTCGCGTTTTCATCGCGGAGTAATTTCACCAGGTTTTCGCCTACATGGCCCGTTCCCTGCACAATAACCGATTTACCGGTTAAGCTATCATTACCGTAATATTCCTTCACGCAAGCTTTTATCCCCATAAAAACACCTAAGGCGGTTATGGGCGATGGATCACCGCTGCCGCCAATACTTTCAGGCACACCGGTTACATACTGTGTTTCCATCCTGATGTATTCCATATCCCTCGGGTTGGTGCCCACGTCCTCAGCAGTAATAAACTCGCCGTTGAGGTTTTTTATAAAGCGGCCAAATTTACGCAACAAAGCTTCAGATTTATCTTTATGGGAGTCGCCGATGATCACTGCCTTGCCACCGCCAAGGTTGAGCCCGGCAATCGAAGCTTTATAGGTCATAGCTTTTGACAGCCTTAAAACATCCTGCAAAGCATCCTGTTCGGTTTTATAGGCCCACATGCGCGTTCCGCCAAGCGCAGGGCCCAGTGTTGTATCATGGATCGCTATTATTGCCCGCAAACCGGTTTCAGGGTCGCTGCAATAGACGATCTTTTTGTGACCGTATGCCTCAAGCTGGCTGAATATTGATTCTTCGGGTGTAGATGCAGGCATCAAAAAGTGAAAAAGTGTTTGTTCCGGATGTCCGACAAAAGTATGGGTTTTTTTTATAGTGACAAAGAGAATTGTTTTTTGAGGCGGTTAAGATGGAAAGACAGTCAGAAAAAGAGTGCTATATTTACATGGCTGTAACAAATTTATTAAGCCAGCGGCGTGCGACTTCAAATTTAATAAATTACTTTTGCTTTTCGGACTTCCGGACTAAAACATGAAGGACCTCGCTTACCTCAATAAATTCTTTTACAAATACATCTGGCGGTTGATCCCCGGAGTGGTGTTTGTCATTATATCCAATATTTTCGGGGTGTTGCCGGCGCAGGTTATCCGTATCGCATTTGATTTGGTAACCCAAAACATACATACCTACCAGCTTTATTCAGGATTTAACCGGCAGGGAATGATATACCAAATATTTGGCGAAAGTTTGCTATTATTCGGTATACTGGTATTGATAATGGCTTTGTTGCGCGGCTTGTTTTTGTTTTTTATGCGTCAAACCATTATCGTCATGTCGCGGCATATCGAGTACGACCTTAAAAATGAGATCTATCACCATTACCAGGAATTGTCCCTCGCCTTTTACCGCCGCCATAATACCGGCGACCTGATGAACCGCGCTACCGAAGATGTAAGCCGCGTGCGCATGTACCTGGGCCCCGGCATTATGTACACCATTAATACGGTTGTATTGTTTATAATGGTGATCTACGCCATGCTTACCGTTAATGTGAGGCTTGCCGTTTTCTCGGTGTTGCCATTACCAGTTTTAGCTATCATTATCTATTATGTAAATAACATCATCCACTTCCGCAGCGAAAAGATCCAGGAGCGATTATCCGGTCTGTCGAGTTTTGTGCAGGAAAATTTTTCGGGGATCCGGATCATCAAATCGTATGTAAGGGAAACGTTCGTCCGTAAAAGCTTTGCCGCCGAGAGTGAGAACTATAAAACACACTCGATGGAACTGGTAAAAGTACAGGCTTTATTTTATCCCCTGATGCTGATGCTCGTTGGCTTAAGCAATATCATCACCATATATATAGGTGGTGTTGAGGTGATGAAGGGCAATATAACTTCCGGAAACATTGCCGAATTTATTGTATACCTCAATCTGCTAACCTTCCCGGTAATCGCGCTGGGCTGGGTTACGTCGCTCATACAGCGGGCCGCAGCCTCACAAAAAAGGATCAGTGAGTTTTTGAATGAAAAGCCCGAGATCATTTCGCCGGCTGTTGCCAAACAAAACATAAAAGGGAAGATCGAATTCAGTGATGTTTCATTTACCTACCCGGACACCGGCATAAAAGCTTTAAAAAACTTGTCGTTTACCGTAAATCCGGGCGAAATGGTAGCTATTATAGGCCGAACCGGCTCGGGAAAGTCAACCATCGCCAACCTAATTATGCGCATGTATGATTGCACCGGCGGCGAACTTTTTATTGATGGACAACCTGTTAAAACGCTCAACCTGGAGGGGTACCGCTCGCAGATCGGTTTTGTGCCGCAGGAGGTTTTCCTTTTTTCGGATACCATCGCCAATAATATCGCCTTCAGCGCCGATGTGCTGGATATGCACGGTGTTGAGCAGGCTGCAAAAGACGCGGCTGTTTACACCAACATCCTTGAGCTGGAAAAAGGATTTGAAACATTGATAGGCGAACGCGGCATAACGCTTTCGGGCGGGCAAAAGCAGCGGGTATCCATAGCAAGGGCAATTGTAAAGCAACCGCAGATACTTATTTTTGACGATTGCCTTTCGGCAGTAGATACCCGTACCGAAGAGGAAATACTCAACAACCTTGGGCGGAATATGCTGGGCAAAACAAGTATCATCATAGCGCATCGCATATCAACTATAAAGAATGCTGACAAAATATTGGTGCTGGATAACGGTGAAATTGTTGAACAAGGACACCATCAATATTTAATGGATAAAAAAGGCACATATTTCGAATTATACGAAAAACAACTGCTCGAAGAAGAAGAAAATGCCTGAAAAACGTGCCTAAATAAAAATAAAACAGGCAAAAACCCCAATAATATTTGTTTTGATAGTTGAACTTTGAAAATTTATTTATATTTATGCCAACCAAAAACTAGTTACAACAATTTATTATATGGGAGAATTTGACAATAGAGAGCGTGAAGAGG
>Ga0206921_10261_pt1 | contig 13075 bp, 12 predicted proteins | sample Alteio_BWOrgHeat_66_FD_152930 | JGI IMG/M metagenome (GOLD analysis project Ga0206921, IMG submission 152930) | Enriched cells from forest soil in Barre Woods Harvard Forest LTER site, Petersham, Massachusetts, United States -... | ecosystem: Environmental > Terrestrial > Soil > Temperate forest >...
CTGAAATGAAAATATAATTCAAAAATCCTTATATTTGAGCGCCCCTATTAAGTATAACTATGATCGTTGCTCTTAAACATTTTTTCTTTCAGCATGAGGACGCTGCCCAGGTACTGATATATGCTGGCTTAATAACCTCACTTTGGCTTGCTGAATTTGTTTTTTCTTTTGAAGGATTAACAAAAAAATGGAAACATACTTCAACTAATATACTCTTCATCTTCTCGGCACTGCCCATACAGCTTTTATTAACTATTTTCATCGTAATGATCTCTAATTGGGCAGTATTACACCATTGGGGGCTCATTAATTTTGTCCCCTTTCACCACAACAGGTGGATATATTACATAGTTATGTTTTGCATGATGGATTTGTGCGAGTACATTTATCATGTTACCATGCATAAATTTGATACGCTGTGGAAGTTTCATCTTGTACATCATAGTGATCTTAGAGTTGACGTATCAACCACCGTACGCGAACATCCCGGTGAAACCTGCATACGCACCTGCTTTTTAATGCTATGGGTATTTATTTGCGGTCCGGCTATTAGTGTTTTATTGTTGAGGCAGCTTTTCCAAACCTTTGCAAATGTTATAGCACATACCGAGTTCAGGTTGTCACACCGCGTTAATAAAGTTGTTGGTTTAATATTTATTACCCCTAACCTGCACCATGTACACCATCATTATCAATTACCTTATACCGATTGCAATTATGGCGATGTACTAAGCATATGGGACAGGCTATTCGGCACCTATTGCGAGCTCGACAGGGAGGAAACTGTATTCGGGATCGACACTCATATGGATGAAGATACAAATGCCCGGTATCTTAATATCATAAAGGTCCCTTTTCAAAAACTGGAGCGCAAAAAGGAATAATATCCCCATTAAAATAATTATCATACAGTATTTTAACACATGAAAAGGGAATTAATAATTACAATCTTCCTTTTCATATGCAGTTCAGCGCTATACGCTCAAACTGAGCCAACCGAAAGCGTAACTTCCAAATTCTACTTTCCTGCTTTAATAGGTATCGGCATCCCGCTCGATAATGATCATACTATACTCAAACACGGCAGCATTTTAAATACAGCTCTTGAGTTCAGGCCCGTTTATGTTAATGCTTTCTTTTTTAGGTTTAATTACGATGCGCTTAATAATAGCTACGTTAGTCCGATGGTTAACTTACCAACAAACGTTGTAAAAGGTAAGCTATCAGCAAACTTTTTTGTGGCAGGCGCTGGTTACCGCTGGCAATTTAAAAAGATTGGGGTGTACGCCCTGTTACAGCCAGGCTTAGGTACACGCTATTTTAACAAAGCTGTATTAACCCCTGATGGTATAAGCATCGAGAATATAACAAACAGCAGTTTTTCGGTAAAAACCAGTACAGGAATTGAATATTATATTGTAAAGCATTTTGCCCTCATAGCCGAGCCCTCATTTTATAAACTATTCTCAGGGCGCGGATTTAATAACTCCCATTCACAGATTTCATCAATAAGTATAGGTATTACTACTACGCTTTTCTAAATAAAAAAGCTAAAAATCCTGCACTTTTTCAATATTAACTTATTATATTTGCTAATAAAATTAGCAAATATGGATTTAAAATCAACAGAAAAGCTATTGATTTTTAGCAGGTATATAGGGCAGCAAGTGGTTATACGCAACTTATCAATTGATGATAATGAAACCATAGGTACACTTGCCGGTATAAAGGAAAACGCGCTGTTAATTAATATTGACAATGTAAACAGGTGGGTGCCCCTATCAGATGAGCTGGAATTATGCGATATAAAACTAATTTTAAAACCATTGAAAAGGCTTACATCCACTATAATTGATACTGCTAATAGTTTACCCGTACAGGCATTTATAACACCATATTACCAATCCTTAGGCTTTGACATGCCTGTATACCTTGCCCCGGGGCATCCGCTTAACTGCAATTATGTTGTTGAACTCAACCTGGCCGATTATCGTACTGTTGAAGAGATCACCAACTCAACTAAACAGCTTATACTGGTTCACGGGTAAATTAATCAACCCTTTTTTAGTTCCCCTCCCTGGAGGGGCCGCGATGGACCAGTGAAGTGGCAGGGGTGGGTTTCTGCGCAATTCTTTTACAAAACGCTATATCCATTTACAAATCTAACATTGTAACACCCTACTCATTTTCTTATCCAATATTTTAATAAAAGTCAATATTTAATACAACTTTCATAAAAGGAAGTGTTAAATGTTAACTTTGCAAAAAAATTTGAATGAGCAGGACAAAAAAGCTAAACATAATAATACCTATAGTTATCGTATTATTTGTGGGTGCTTATGCCCGGCATAAATATGATGAGAAAACGTATGATATAGTTGGTACCTTGCCTAATAAACAACTGGATGAAATATCGGGCATCGCCGCATCCGGTATCAACAAGGATATTTATTATATACATAACGACAGCGGCGACACCAGTCGTTTCTTCGCCATACATCCCGATGGTAAATTAAAAACTACCATTTATTTTAAGGGTGATCCAAAGGAAGGTCAGGGCGTACATGATTGTGAGGATATAGCCGTAGGTCCCGGACCTATTAAGGGCAAAAGCTATGTGTATGATGGCGATATAGGTGATAACTTTGCGGTACGTAACTACATTACTGTTTACCGGGTAGAAGAAAAAACATCATGGATTGCCGATAGCACACAAAATGTTAATGCCGAAGCAGTCCCCGTACACTTCAGGTACCCGGATGGGCCCAAGGATGCTGAAACATTGATGATTGACCCGATAGAAAAACTGATCTACATCATTTCTAAGCGCAAGGATACGGTTGGCGTATATACATCGCCACTCATCTATAAGCCGAATGATACACTGGTATTAACCAAACGTTGTAAGCTATTCTTCCCGGGCATAAAACCTTTTAAATGGATAACCGCCGGCGATATATCAAAAGACGGCCAGCAAATACTGGTAAAAGACTACGTAAAGGTATATTACTGGAAACGACAGCACAATGAGCCTGTGTGGCAAACCCTGCAACGCCCGCCACGTTTATTGCCTTACAAAATGGAAAAACAAGGCGAAGCTATAGGTTTCACCCCCGATGGCAAAGGCTACTACACCACAAGTGAGGGTGTATATTCGCCGATATATTATTATAAGCTATCGGGCAAATAGATTAAAAAAGCATTGTCATCTCGAACGTTAGTGAGAGATCTTCTGCACTATGCCTAACACGCGCAAAAGATTTCTCCTCGTACCTCGTTCGAAATGACAATTAGGGTTATAGATATTCAATCCTGTAAATCAATAAAATCCGTTAAATCCTGGTTCTTTACTTCGACACCCTCACCAGCACCACTCCATGCGATGGCACGCTGGTTTTAAAAGCCTTATTATCGGTTATCAAATACTTTTGTCGCCATACATCGCGCACTTTGGTAATACCAGTTATGCCAAGCTCACTCCAGTTTATAGTAATAGTTTGATATTTATCTGATACATTAAATATCCCTACCGCTTTACCCCCATCCTGCAATTCTTTTACATATACCAGGTAGCCATCCTTTTTAAGCACCTGTACAGCCTCTTTACCAAGGTTATCCTGATTAATAGCTATAACTTCATCATTAGTAAGCAGGTTAAGTGTAAACCTGTCTAAATGCCCCAGATCGCAGCCTATAAGCAGTGGCGATGCCAGTAAGCTCCATAAGCTGATGTGGGTATATTGTTCGTCAGGCGTAAGTTTGGTATTATGCTGCGCATCGCCCCAGCCTACTTTACCTACAACCAGCATATCAGGGTCATTAAAATGACCGGGACGGGCATGTGGTGCCTCTGCCTCCTGATGGAAACCAATACCGCTCATACTGCCCCAGCTATCATTTATATCACCGGTTGTGCGCCAGCTGTTACCACCAACTTCGCCGGCCCAGTTCCAGCTATCGCCCATACCATACTGGCAAAAGCTAAACATAATATCGCGGTTTACCTTATCCAGTGCCGTGCGCATTACCTGGTAAGGCTTTTTGTAATCGTCAAGACTTGGCTGGCTTGGCGCTATCTCGCCATATGAGCACCAGTCGTATTTCAAATAATCAATTCCCCAATCGCCATAGGTTTTGGCATCCTGCTCTTCATGCTGATAGCTGCCCAGATAACCACCGCAGGTTCTTGGCCCCGGCGATGAATAGATCCCAAACTTTAATCCCAAACTGTGTACATAATCCGAAAGCGCTTTCATATCCGGGAATTTTTCATTCGCCACTATCTCACCTGTTGCAGCGCGCTGTGGCGCTTCCCAGCCGTCATCAATATTCACATAAGCCCATCCGTGTGCACTTAGCTTATCAGCAATAGTTTTGGCCGCTACACGTACCTTGGCATCGTTTACACTCAGGCCAAAGGCGTTCCAGCTATTCCAGCCCAGGGCTGGCGTTAAACCTATAACATCGCCAATTTTAATAGTGAATTTTTTGGATGCTGTGCCCAACCTGTTGTGTACGCTGATGAGTACCGGGTAATCACCTTTTTGAGCTACCGATCCGGTTATAATACCTGTTGCCGGGTCTAAGATTAAACCCGCGGGCAAATTATCTGCCTTATAACTCAAAGGCTTTACACCCGTTGCCGGTATTTTGTACAAAAACGCATTGCCGGGGCGTGCACCATACACATCCGGACCATTAATTTTAGCTTTGGCGCTCATATATGGGGTAAGGATATAGGGAGTACCCTCGGTCTTCACTAATTTCCCACCCGATTTTTCATCGGTAAAAGTATAAGTGATCAGGTATGATTTCTGCTCCAGCGCAGCAATGTTGAAAGTATAAGTAAATGGCCTCCCCGCCGAAAAATCAGCATCGTTTGTTTTCTGATAGATCACGGCATTGGTTTCAGGGTCGGTAACCTTAAAATCCAATTTCCCTTTGTAGTTGTAGTTACTGCCTGTTGCAATTTTTATGGTTTTGCCCAGGCTGTTTTTATCGCCATAATTAAAATCACCGTCAATATTAAAATAAGCATTGTCCATAACATCAACCATGCTGATCTTAAATCTATCTTTCTCGCCATAAATACCGCCATCGCCACCGCTATCAAAAATGCGAACTGAGATCACATTTTCCTTATCCCACAAAATAGCCGGGTTATTTGCCCCAATTACTATTTTACATAAGCCATAAAGGCCTGTTTTTATATCACCAGTGTTATTGCGGCCAATCAGTTTGCCGTTAAGGTAAACATCATAACCATCATCGCCATACCCCATTTCAAAGCGTACACTATCCTTAAAAAAGGCTTTATTTTTTAAGGTTGATGGTATAAGCACATGCAATCGGTACCAACCGAAACCATCATACTTGTCATGCCCCTGAGATTCCCAGCTATGCAGTATACTGATGGGTTGCCAGCCCTGGTCATTATAAGCGGGCGCGGCCCATTGGGCAGAATCACCTGTTTTAAATTTCCAACCATTTACTAAGGGAATGTTTTGCGCGGATGCCGTTAAAAAACCGGCAGACAGCAATAGGAGCAGCAGCGTTTTCTTCATATAATGTCTTTAATACAGTTTATAATTTAGTATTACAATGATAGCAATATTTTCAAATTTAACAACTTATTAATTTTTAGTTTTTATCGCCACTATAAGCTCAATGTTAATTACTTGTATTTTATTAAAAACTTAACATGGCTTTAATTATTAGATTTTATTGAACCTGTAATTTAGTGCCAACAAAAAAAACACTATGAAAAAAATGTTTTTTCTGTCGGCAATGTTCATATGCAGCATTGCTGTTTGCCTTGCAGCCACAATAGTAAGCCTTAATGGTTCATGGTACGGTACCCTAAAAACCGATGATGGCACCGAGTATCCCCTGCAATATAATTTTAAGGTTGATGGTGATAAATTGACCGGAACAGCCAAAGGCCCGCACGGCGACCTGCCCATACTTGACGGCAAAGTGAACGGTAACGATTTTTCATTTTCGGTTACACTTGAAAAAATGTACCTGGAACATAGCGGTAAGATCTACCCCGATTCCATCAGTCTGAATATTGAAGCAGGCGATAATAAAGCGCACACCGTATTAAAAAGAGGTGACAACTAAAAAGCATATACCAAAACCCCGCCGCAATAAAGCGGGTTTTTCCTTAGCATACAACTACAATCGTATGCTTATATGGTATGCCAATAATGTTCACATCTTTTACGCGGCTTTACTTTAAGAATTATTTTTAGGTCGGGGCTTTATTGTAGCCCCTGCAATATAACTTTAAGGCCGATGGTGATAAATTGACTGGAACAACCAAAGGCCCGCATGACGATCTACCCATACTTGATGGCAAAGTGAATGGTAACGATTTTTCATTTTCAGTTACACTTGAAAAAATGTATCTTGAGCATGGCAGTAAGATCTATCCTGAGATTATCAGCCTTAATATTTAAACCATTGACAATAAGCAACATACCATACTTAAGCACGCAGAATATTTTTTTTGCAGTTATAAAAATGTAACATCCCCCATATTTATCGCGACTAACTAAGAAACAAACAATTATGAAAAAAATTACACTTATTATGCTGATTATGCTTGCCGGCTTTGCAGTTTGCTTGGCGGCAGTAAATCTTAACGGTAATTGGAAAGGCCTCTTAGTGCTTAATGATGGCACCGAAGTACCGCTTACCTATAAGCTTAAGGCAGATGGCGATAAATTAACCGGGGACGTAGAAACGAATACCGGCGATTTACCCATAACCGATGGCAAAATAAAGGGCGATAGCATCATATTTAATGTTACCTATAACGGTAGCAGTATACCCAATAAAGGCAAATGCTATGCAGATTCAATTGGGATGAACATTACTATTGGTGAGGATGTATATCACGTTACAACTAAAAAGGTAACTGATAAATAAGCTTATAGCCCGGCATTCACATTTTTGCAGATAAAAGGGGATAAAATTTAAACAATTTATCCCCTTTTTAATTTTTAATTCCTGTTTCAGCATATATTTTTGCGGCTATATACTAAAATCCCTGCTGTACAAAACAAACTAATACAGTCGGAATTATTTTTAACCACTTACCTCAAAACATCTACCCTCATTTCCCTTTTTTTGCATTTTCCCAAAATCTCTGTATCTTTGTAAAAAAATAAACAATGCTACGTATCAATCACTTCTGCACAAAAAACTATATGCGGCCCATGGGTACGCAGCAGAAGAGCTATGCAGCAAAATAGTCAAACCTCTTCTGCAATCCTCACATAAGGGGACAAAATTTCTATCACATTTTATTATTGAAATTTAGGTTTACTTAACCGTACGCCTTAACCATTAAATTTTTATGGACACATATTATACTATTGAGGAAAAGTATTTACAAGCAGTTGAAGAGGTAAGTTATGGTGAATCGCCAAAGGCATTACAACTTTTTAACGAAATTGTAACTAATGATCCGCTATATGCAAGGGCACATTTTCAGTTAGGGAAGATATATTATTACGAAGTAAAAGAATATCAAACCGCAGGTTATCATTTCAAAACCTGTATGGAACTGGAACCGGCGTTCCCCGATAATTATTTCCATTACCTGGACCTGCTGGTTTTTCTGAATATGGAAAAACAGGTAAATATTATCGCGAAGCAAGCATTAAATACGCCGGGAGTAAATGCCGCTGCTATTTATAACCTGTTAGGTTTGTTTTTTGAGAAAAATAAGAACTGGACAAAAGCACTGGATGCTTACCAGCAATCATTTATTGAAGTAACGCATAAAAAACAGAAAGAGGATGTTGAAGAGAGTATTGAACGCGTTAAAGAAAAAATGCAACGCGGTAATGCTTATCAATATCACTTAACGGAGTAATCTTCACTGCCACGTTCTTCTCTGCCACGTTATCGTCTCCCTCACGGTGCAGAATTATTCTGCCTGGTTATTGAGAGCAATAACCAGGCAATATTATAGCTATACAAGACGATTTGCTTTTCGCATGGTATCGCTCATAGCCGCTAGGCCTAGTCCTTTTGTCTTCGACACAAAAGGACCAAAAAGTCAAGTCAGTCGAAATGCTTCTTTGCCACACAAGGCCTCTTCTCTGCAAATCAGGCAAAACCTGGGCTGCTATATTTTTACCCCGCTTGCGCAACTCTCATTGCCACCACTTCTGTAAAAATCTGCTATGCCCTACCACCGCACAAGGCCACCATTGTTTTGCCTGCTTTCATCCGAAGCTGTTCTACTGACGAAAAAGAAAGAAAAGCCCCTCCTAATTTCTTTAAACGGACTACTTTAATTGAACCGTGATGAAAAGCGGGCAAAGGCCCGACAAAAAGCGCGGGCCTGGGTGTTTTGCCTGTGGGCGGAAGGATCTTTTTGTCTTGATCTTTTGGTTACTTTTGGATCAAGCTAAAAGTAACTAAGGCTCCGCGCCTATGAGCGGCTTCATGCGATATTCAAACATGCAAATTCGCTCTGTATAGTCAAGGATTGCCGCGCTATCGCAATGACACTTGGAGAATATTAGCAGTTAAAACGATGTTACTGAAAACTGATATAATCCTGAATCGGTATAATCGCCATAGGCATCATAAGTAATTACATGCCAGTAATAGGTGGTATTAGCCTTTACATTTACACCTGGTATTTCATTATAGGTTGCTCCCTTTTTAAATAAAGGCGGTGTATTGGTTGTACCAAAGTACACATCGTAGGATTTTATATCATTATCAACCGACACCCCTTTCCACACAAGTGTTACTGTTGACTGGTTTACCACTGCCCCAAATAAAGGCGCATCAATTTCTGCCGGAAACGGCGCATAGGTTAATGTTCCGGAACCTGAGCTATAAAATTTCCAAACATCGCTTGAGGTAGTTAGTGGTGTTTTTAGCGAACGCGATATAACCCACCATGCATAAGGTGTATTAGGTAACAAGTTAATTGAAAGAGCGGTTTTAGTAGTAATTTTTTTGATCACGCTATCGGTCAATAAATTCTCCACATCAAATTCGTAGCTGTCGGCGTCAGAAACTCCTTTCCAGCTAAAGGGGATTGTAGTAACTGAATCGGAAACCACCGTGCCTGTAGTACATACCTGGTTTAGCACAGGGGTAAGCAATTCAGATTTCCCCGGTGTGGGAAATACAGTTGGACTTCGAACACAACCAGCAATAGAAATGATCATAACTATAATGCATAAAAATATTAACCGGCTTCTCATTTCTTAATTATTTTAAATGATGATTTCTTTGAATCGAGGTTGAGCTTTAAATAGTAAATCCCATCGGCAATACCCGAAAGATCCAGGCGGAGCATGCCCGACTGGTTATTATTTTGGCCGCTGTAAACCAGTTTTCCGTTGGCTAATGAGTAAACATTATAGTCGATATTTTTAACCACTGCACTGCCTATATTAACATTCAATATATCCTGAAATGGGTTGGGATAGGCTGTTATATCACCAGATACCACAATATCTTTATCGATTACCCCCTGGCAAAGCTTACCTGTGGTTACTGATAATTTATTATCACCATTTTCCAGCGGAAGAGTTATCACACTATCGGTAGTACTATAGCTTTTACTGTTAAGTGTAATGTTATATACATTTTCGGAGCCGCCTAATTGCAGGCTCACCGTTTTTTGGGCTACGTTTACGGTGCTGTAAACCGACAGATCCTGAGGTTGGGTGATATTAACAGCAAAACACTGCTGATACGCCTCACTGTCAACTGTAAAACATATATTATAGGTACCCGGGGCTATATTATTGATGGTAAGCGTATCAGAAAAAAGATAAGATGCCGATATACCATTACCGTTTAGCGTGGCGGTATATTTAAGTGGCTGCAGTGCGTTAACATATATAGAACCATTGTTAGTACCCTGGCAGGATGAACCTTTTATCAGCACCCTAAAGTTCTCTGGCGAAAGCTTAAAGGCTGCAACTACTGTATCAGCAACAGCAGTTGCCGAATGCGCGTTTAAACTAAGGCTAACCGTGTATACCCCACTTGTTGTAGCCACAATACTATTGGTAGTATCCCCGGTTATAGGAGCACCGTTCTTAAGCCACTGGTAGGCATACCCGGTATTTGGGCTGGCTGTTAATCTAACAGAACCACCTTCTATAAATGCTGTAGGGCCGTTAGCAATTATGGTTGGGATTGCTTGTATAGTTAATGTACCCGGCACATAGGTAAATGTATAATTTGAATCGAGCCCACCACTTACCGAAATTGGATAGGTGCCGGCTTTTGACCCGGCAGTGGCTGTTGTTGCAGCTACAGGCGCAACAAGTAAATTCTTAGCGCTGTCCTTATAAGCAAAAGTTTTATAGCTTAGGCTAAGCGTTGGGTTTGCATCGCCCACAAGCCGGTATTGGTTATTGGCAGTTACCGTAAGGGCGGCTTTATTAATTTTTAAGATTCGGCTTACCGGCGTTGCGGCGCTATAATTATTATTAGCTGGCTGCGAGGCTGTTATGGTGACAATACCTGCACCAACAATTTTCACACTATCATTTTGTATGGTTGCAATTTTAAGGTTACTGCTGACATAAGCAATAGCAACATCTGCATTATTACTGCTTACCCCCGCTGAAAAAACAGGATCGCCATAGGTTTTTGATGGAAAATTAGGGAAGCTTATAAGATTTTGCCCTCCTACTACCTGTATGCCTATAATAGCCACGCAGCTATCTGTTTTGTTATAGGCAACTACCCTATAATTTGTCAGCGGAGAAATGCTATCCGGTTTACCGCTTATAGTTCCGGTGCTATCCATTCTTAAGCCATGCGGCAATGCCGGGGTGATTGTTTCATAACCGGTTAATGATATATCCCTGATCACATAATTACCACCATCAGCCACTAAAATACCGCCGTTAACCGGGTCGTAGGTAATTCCGCAATGCTTTCCAAAACGCGCTGTTGTACCTATTCCATCTACTTTGGTAGAGTCGGCCGCATTACCTGCAATTACAGATGCCTGGCCCGATGGTGAAATTTTTGTAATGACAGGGGTCTCACTGGTTATATAAACATTACCAAAATTATCAACCGTTATACCCCGGGGTGATGGGCCTGCCAGGCTACTACTGCTTAATGTAGTAACGTTCCCTGTATTATCTATCTTCCTTATTTTATTATTATAGGTATCAGTCACATAAATATTGCCCGCAGCATCAACAGCTACGCCATAGGGTTTATTAAATTGAGCGTTGGTTCCAACGCCATCGGCATAGCCACCTGCACCTGCTTTGCCAGCTATAGTAGTTACTACACCGCTCATTGTTACCTGCCTTATCTCGTTATTATAGGTATCGGCAACAATTATAACATTGGTTGCGGCATTATAAACCAGGCCATATGGTAAGTTAAAATTTGCACTTGTACCCGTGCCATCGCCATCGGTCGCTTTGCCGCTGCCTGCTAATGTTGTTACAACACCGCCGGGTGTAATCCTCCTGATCATGTTATTACCATAATCTGCCACATAAATATTCCCCTGCGCATCGCAGGTAACACCGGTAGGCTGATTAAATTTTGCCGATGGCCCGGCTGCGTCTTCATAACCCTTTACCCCTCCCGCAAAGTTTGATACAATGCCATTAGGCGTTATCTTCCTGATCACGTTATTATTTGCATCGGCTATATATATATCGCCCGACGCATCCTCAGCAATACCCATCTGGCTGCCGAATGTTGCTGCTTTTATATTTCCGTTAACATCACCGCTAACACCCTCGCCTGCAAGTGTGCTGGTCTGCGTGTAAAAACCTAGAGGTATAGCGCCACCCGTGTTTTTAGGCGATACCGGCGTGCTCGTTTTGCCCACGGTATCAATTTGCGGTGTGGCATAGCTGATATTAGGCTTCTGGGCATATACATTGCCCCAACATACTAAGCTGAATAAAAACAGAATGGCGCAATAAGGTTTTATCATGCCATTATTACGTCAACCCTTTTCAAAAAGTTAACTAAAAGGCACACAAAAATTACTTATTAACTGATTATAATTAATTAAAAGCTTAATAAGCAATCATTTATTGCATAATAGTATATTAAACGCCTCTTATTTTCCCCGGAATAAAACATTAATTAATTATTAATAAATAATTGATTTACAATGCATTTACATCTTAAAGCACGAGAATTCTTTTCATTATTACTTCCCGTCCAAATCAGCTTTTACTGAATAAAATGAACAATAAAAAGTTCGAAAAACTTAAATAATTCAGTATCCCTACAGCATATATTTTGACTTTTCCCTTACGGGAATAAGCCACCATTAAGGTATTTTTGTATTGATAAAACAGTAGGATATGAAAATTGAAATATGGTCGGATGTGATGTGCCCTTTTTGCTACATAGGTAAACGCAGGTTTGAAGATGCACTGCAAAAATCAGGACATGGCAAGGATATAGAAATTGAATGGAAAAGTTTCCAGCTTAACCCGGATATGAAAACTGACCCCAGCATTAATATCGACCAATACCTGGCTGATGTCAAAGGCTTCTCCCTGGATCATGCCAAGGAATTGAATGCCCATGTTACCCAAATGGCTGCCGAAGCTGGCCTGACCTACAATTTTGATCGTGCTGTAGTTGCCAACAGTTTTAACGCGCACAGATTTAGTCACCTAGCCAAAAAATACGGCCTGGGTGATGCCGCCGAAGAAGCCCTGTTTAAAGCTTACTTTACCGATGGCAAAAATATAGACGATGCGGCTACCCTTATTGAACTGGGCACTTCCATTGGCCTTAATGCTGCAGAAATACAACAAACCCTTGAAAGCGATACCTATGCTGAAGATGTAAAGCGCGATGTTGCAGAAGCTCAACACCTGGGCATCCGTGGTGTACCATTTTTTGTAATGAACCGCAAATACGGCGTATCAGGCGCGCAGGCTGTACCGGTATTTGAAGAAACCATTGAAAAAGCATTCACCGAATGGCAGCAGGAAAACCCTAAACCATCACTACAGATTATTGAAGGCGATAGCTGCGGGCCGGATGGGAATTGCTAATTTCTACGAGTTATTACTGTAAAGGC
>Ga0206921_10263_pt1 | contig 13068 bp, 8 predicted proteins | sample Alteio_BWOrgHeat_66_FD_152930 | JGI IMG/M metagenome (GOLD analysis project Ga0206921, IMG submission 152930) | Enriched cells from forest soil in Barre Woods Harvard Forest LTER site, Petersham, Massachusetts, United States -... | ecosystem: Environmental > Terrestrial > Soil > Temperate forest >...
ACTTAAAATCAGGATGACTTTTAAATTCTGTACTTATTTTGGGTATAAATCTGCTCAACAGGCGGTACACCCATCCTTTTCTGATAAAGGACGTTAAGGCGTACAGCACTAATATGAGGAAGAAAATTACGATGGCTAAGGCCTCGTTAGCATTTTTCCAACTATCGCCACTTAGCGTTAAATAGGTTAAAACCGGAATTGCAATGATAATTATAGAGACAATCCCCGTAAAGCCATATATGGTGCTCGCAAGGTGAATCCTAACCCTGCTTTCCTCACTGGTCTCTCTTTGGATATCCTTTGTAAAAAAGGCCAGGGATGTTATGCTTCCTCCGGGAAGGAAAATGCTGATAAGGTTTCTTTTCAAAAACAGAATAGTTGATTCCCAAAGGCTTAGTTTTAACTGAACCGCCCGGAAGCTGGCCCGGTACATAAGCGCTTGTAAGCATATATATATACCTGTAAGGGCAATTCCTATAATGATCCACAACGGATTACCTAAACGGATATAATTGCCTACATTTTTAAGCTCTTCTCCCTGACTTCTGATAAAGTAAATAGCAAGGATTAATAATAGTAGACCGGTAATTTCACTCAGGTATAATCTGGGTTTTATAAGAAGCTTTTTAAACATGAAATCAAAACGTGATTTATACAATATTTTAAGGTGTAGATAATTACTCAAAGGTAAAACCTATTTCCATTCTTCACCAAACCACTAAATCTTTCATTGTCTTTTTACTGTCATATACTAAAGCTGACTGATCACAAAGGTCTTCTTTCAACAATTATCGTGGCAAAAACTACAATAATTATAAATATGCGTTGATAAAACCATAACTGGTATATTGTAAAACCTATTGCTTAGCATTTCGTATAATAACACAACCCTTATTAAAAAACGATGCAGGCTGAACTTGAAAACAATACCGCCATTATACTTCACCTGGTGCCATCCAGGTCTGTCAGGAATAATTGTTGCAATAAATGCGGATCTGAGAAAATCAAACGGATACCAAGACCAGTGATGGTGAAGGTGCTCACGTTTTGGTTGCCTGTAAAAAGATACAGATGCAACGGATGCCTGAGAAAATATTATTCCTTCCGGCCCACACACCATTGCGACCAAATTCCGCAAGGAGGAGGAATCGGTAAAGCCTGACAATGCTGGTAACAATAAAACAAGTGACCACCTTCTAATTTTTCAAATGATGATACTGATTTCGATTTTCGCGTTGCCCTATTGTAAGCAGCCGTTTTTTAAGTCTGACTATATTTATCTTCCAGTCTGTATAAAATATCAACCAGTTTATCCGGACGTTCTTTCATCACATTGTGCCCGCAATGTATTGTTTCGACATGCCAATCAGGAGAATCTTTTAAGTCCTCATATTGTTTGACAAAGGGAGACTGTTCCCAACCACTGAGATAAATGAATGTACGGTTAAGAATTCGTTCATAATTTCCATTCAAGTTTAAACTTTGCATGAATGTTGCCAGCGGATGCGGTCTTCTTCGATCATCTACCCCCGGCCGATCTGCTACAGTGAAACCATCATTACCGGCTCCGGCTACAAAGCGTTGTCGGTATATTTCACTCGTAAGACTCCAGCAGGAATCTCCATCTTTGGGAATGTAGGCATCAATATAAACAAGTGCATGGATACTTTCCGGAATTTTATCTGCAACACCTGTGATAACCAGTCCGGCATAGCTATGACCGCATAAGATCACATCAGTGAGGTTTTCTTTTAAGAAAACATCTATGACGAACTGGATATGCGTATCTAAATTTATGATTCTGTTTGGTATCCTGGATTGAGTTTCAAGACCCGGTAAGGTTAATGAAATACACTTTTTTCCTAACCGTTCCAGGTTTTCAGTTATTGGGTCATAAGCCCAGGCACCGTGCCATCCGCCCGGAATAAACATATAGGTTTTTTCATTTTTCATAAGAATTTGCTACTTATGGTTCATTTTTTTATTATTAATTCATGACGAGACAAAGATGGTCGCTAATAGCGCAAACAACACATAAAGTAACTTAAGAAATACCCTTAAGGTAGATTAAGGGTAACGCCTATTTGGCATGAGGCAATTTGTGTATTTGGAAGCCTTCAAAGGCTTCTGCAGCATCAAAGCCAGGCGACTTTCTGCTCCGAATGATGATCCTGCCCTATAATGTCCTTGTACAATTCGGGTCTACGGGCTTTTATATATCTATACCCTCCGGCTTGCGATAATTTATCTGCCGATAATTCGGCTATAACAAATTCATTTTCCAGCGAACGGCATTCTGCTATTACATCTCCGAACGGATCTATTACCATGGAGCATCCATTTTTTAATTGATCATCATCCATTCCTATCGGATTAGAAAATACTGCATAAATGGCATTGTCGTAAGCACGGGCAGGTAACCATTTCATTAACCACTCCCTGCCTTTTAATCCATCAAATTCATTTCTGATCTTTTGCCCGTTCAATTCCTTGTCCAACCAAAGCGAGGCATCAACAAAACCTGCTCCTGGTCTGGGGGATGGCGTGCACATCGTAACATGTGGCATAAAAATGATATCCGCTCCTAACAAGGCTGTCGCCCTTACATTTTCTATCACATTGTTGTCATAACAAATCAGGATTCCACATTTCCAGCCAAATAATTCGAATACAGTATAGGAATCCCCCGCCAGAAGATGAGGATTAATAAAAGGATGCAATTTTCTATGCCTGGCTATTAGCCCGGTTTTATCCACACATATGTGGGCCTTAAACAAATTTCCTTGTTCGTCTTTTTCAAATAGCCCGGTCAGTATGGCAATATTGTATTCTTCAGCAATAGCTTTAAGTATGGCAATACTCGGTCCTTGTGGCAAAATTTCTGCCAGGTCCAACATTTGTTCTTTGGAAAGATTCCTTGCAAATGTATAGCCCGTTATTGAACATTCATGAAAAGCAATAACTTGCGCACCCTGTTGCGCCGCCTTAGCAGCTAGCTGTTTGATAATATTAAGATTGTAAGATTTATCGCCGCTTTTGTTCTCAAATTGAGCAGTCGCTATTTTCAGATTTTCCTTCATGATCATTTTTTACACGCAAAATTAGCCGACTGGATAATTGCTGTATTGTAAAAAACCGACAATCGGATATTACTGAACCCGCATAAAATTTATGACGGACGGATTATAGCCTGATTTGTATTGCATCGGTGTTAAACCAGTATTTATCTTAAAATACTTATTCAAATGGGCCTGATCATAAAAGCCGCAGGAGTAAATAATTTCAGTAAGGCTTTTATCGAAAGAAATGTTTTGAAGAGATTTTAAAAAGAATTGAAATCTTATTGTATCAGTAAATTTTTTTGGTGAGGAGCCGATATAATGGTTGAATTTACGCTCTAGCTGCCGCTCGGTAACGGGAAGGATCTTGATCAGATCTTCTATAGAAACCATGCCTCGATTCTGGTAAATGATGTTTACAGCATTTTTTAAATTTTGATCCACCTGATTAACAGATGCTAATCTTTTCATCAGGAACCGCTCAAAAAATGAGATAAGCTGATTTATAGAAGATGCCCCCAGAAGTTGATCCTCAAGATCAGAGGCGTCTTGTCCGAAAACATCAGTAAGTTTAACAATAGCGTTATTAAGTTCGGAGGCGGCCACTCCTAAAAGTGCATGGATACCAAATGGCTGCAGAACCGCGACCAGCATTGATAGTCTGCCATTTAAAGTTATGTTATTATAATGTGTGATCTGCCCGTAAATAAAACTCCCTGGTTGTAATTGCTCTAATGTGTTTGTATTGTTATTCTGGATTAACGGAGTAGCAAAATGAAACACAATCCCTGGGTTCCCATCGGAAAAAAACCGATAGCACGAATGTTCATCATCGTTACTTTCAACAAACAGATAGTGCTTAACAATGGATTTCAATTCATTCGATGGAGGTAGTTGCATTCAATCGGTCTTATTTTGCAAATTAATATAAATATTAATCTTTTCCATTAGCCTTTCGTTAAGACCCTGACAAATTCCTCCTTCTTCCTTTAAACCATAGAGGTATTTCCCTAAAAACCAACATCTTAGGCGGCAGATCATGGGTAAATGCCATGTCAGTATTTTCTATTTGATAGTATACATACCCCCTTTTCAATGGATAGGTAAAGTCCCCACCTCGGTGGGGCTGTTTACCTAGTATCTTATTCTCTGAAATATCAAATTGATAAACTATTGCAATGTTTATGCTATTTAATTAATTGTAACAGCTTATAAAATATCTCATTATTGTTATAAACGCCTCTGAAATCAAGCGAATGTGGCCCATAAGCAAATACCGGCACCGGGGTACCCGTGTGGTCATTGGTACTAAAATCGCCCCAAACATATCCTTTAGCGATATTTCCATCCAGTAAAGTTAAGCCACCTGTTTCATGATCTGCTGTTACAATAACCAGGGTTTCTCCATCTTCATCAGCAAATTTTAAGGCTTCACCTACTACCTTATCAAAGTCGCTGTTTTCTGTTATCACCTGCTTCAGGTTATTACTATGGCCACCGTGATCAATTTGCGATCCTTCGATCATCATAAAAAATCCTTTGGGATCATTTTTAAAAGTATTGGTAACTTTATTAAATGCCAGCGGCAGATAGTCTCCCCTGCCGTTCATTTTAGGCCTGGTAACACTGTCATCCATTAAGCCAAGGATCTTTGTTGCAGGCGACTTTAAAAAATCATCAAAGTTGCGAATAACCGTGTACCCCCTTTTTTTCATGATATCAATTGGCGTTTCGCCGTTTACCTTTTCCGTAAAATCCTTATAGGCTGAACCTAAAAAGATATCACCGGGCGACGATGTTATATCCCTTGCAATAGCTGGTGCGTTGCTCCTTTCTGACTGGTGCGCATAAAAAGCCGCAGGTGTGGCATCTGTTAATTCACATACAACAATATCAGCCGTCTTTTTTCCAGCCATGGCACTATAATCTGCTAACGATTTTAATGGTTTACCTGATGGATCAACGCCTATTGCCCTGTCATTTGTTTTTTGTCCGGATGCAAAGGCAGTGCCACCTGCCGCTGAATCAGTAATGTAGGCATCGGCCGAATTGGTAATGGAAAACCCAATATTTTGCATCTGGAAGATATTCAGTTGCCCCCTGTTTGCCGTATAGGTCGCGTAAATTTGCGAAAGGCCCATACCATCACCAATACATAATATAATGTTTTTAACCTTTTTAACGGCACCATCTGATTTATAGGTTGGATGATATATTAGGTAAGGTTGCGGAGCCACATACTCATCTTTTTCCTTCTTATTCAGAAAATCCCCAAGTTCTTCAACTTTATCTGTACCGATGATATCCACTTTTAACCTGATGAGGGCAAGCCAGCTGCTTTTAGTATCCGGCGTTTCATAAAAACGGATCATCTTACCCGCAGCATGTACACTATCAATACCAGCGCTAACCCTGCCTATCTCCTCACTGTTTAATACCCCTTTACCATTCCAATGTACATATTTGCTAAAAGGAAAACTTACCAGACCTACTTTTTTCCACTGCTCCGGAGTAAACCCGTCTAAGTGATCAACATCAAATGAAATCCATTCGGGATAGTTGACCATCTCTGCGGCAGGCGGCACCGCACCTGTTAATACGATTGAAAGCCTGCCCGGATGTCCCGAATAGGAGAAATAGGACTCAAGTGGTTTCAATTCGCTGATCACTAAAGGTAAAACCGCTTTGTAATCTTCTTTTATCTCAATCAGCAGCCTTAATTGCCTTTGCTGATCATGCGCCAGCTTTTCAATTAATGGATCGGTATATAGAATTTTCAACGACCGGTTTTCAGCAATATCTGCTTTATCATGAGCAACCATTAACTTGCCGTTAACAGCATACACATCTGCTTCTATTGAACCAAAACCCTTTTCATAAGCCCTGTAAAAAGGGATATTGTTTTTATAATCGTTATGCGAATGCGCATCTGCAACAGTATATACCTTGATCTGTGCATTTACTGACAGGTTAATTGTTGCCATCAAGGCTAACAATGCGATAATTTTAGTGCTTTTCATTTGAATTTTTTAATGGAAAAACCGGGGCTAGCCCCGGTTTTTAGTTTACATTATACTACCAGCCGGCATTTTGCTTGAGTTGCCCCTGGCTTATCTGGATATCATTTGGCGGGATTGGCCATACATTATCCCTGGCCGGAACAAAATTACGTGCAGGCCAAACTACTGATCCATCAGACCCATGTAATGGTTTGGCATAAACAGCCTGTGCATCTCCCCAGCGTACCAGGTCGAAATTTCTGTCGCTCCACTCACCGGCAAGTTCAACGCGGCGTTCATGCTTTAGATTTACCATAGTTGCACCCGATACCGGCGCTAAACCCGCGCGCTGACGGATCATGTTGATCTCCGCATCGCCACTTTTTCCCTGCATAATTTCGGCTTCTGCTTTAATCAAAATCACCTCAGCATAACGCAGCAGCGGTACATTCAGATCTGTTGAAGGTTCATTTCCATTTGTGCTTACATGAATTCCACCTGCGTAGCTGAAAGGCTCCATGTATTTATTAAATTGGTAGCCTGTTAAACTGTTTGAAACACCTCCGATTGGATAGGTATAGGTTTGGCCGAAGTATTGAAAAGTATCGCCTTTTTTCAGGATAGTAGCAGCCAATCTTTTATCGCCAGGTTCAAATTCATCAACCAGCTCTTTAGTGGGCTGATAGTATCCAAATCCATTATATAAACCCCATCCTTTGTTTTCCAGCATAGCTCCCGGTAAGATGCTTTCGCCATATTGACTGCTGGCAACAGACCAAATATATTCTGAACTGTAATTGTTGGCAATTTTAAATACATCAGCATAGTTTGGCAATAGCGCATGTTTGCCGCTTAAAATAACCGAATCTGCATATTTTTCTGCATTGGGATAATCTTTAGCATGCAGATAAGCCTTAGCTAAATAAGCCCATGCAGCTGTTTTATGAGCCCTTCCATAATCTGTAACCGCCAGTTGGTTCAAATAAGGCAAAAGAGTTGCGGCTTTTTTCAAATCAGCAATTATATAAGCATAGTTATCCTTTACAGATGGTAATTGCAAGGGGAATGCAAGAGGATTAGCACGGTTCTGAACGGGGGCACCTTGCGTAGCGCTACCATAAAGATCGGCAATTTCAAGGTGCATAGTGGCATGAATAAAATAGGCCTGACCAAGAATGAAGTTTTTGGTCGCCTGATCCATATTGATACCCGGAACATTGGCAATGATATCATTAGCCCTTTTCATTACCTCAAAATGCGCTGACCATGGTGCGTAAATACTTTGTTCGTTTCCGGTGCAAACAAAGTTTTTGATATTTTCCCTGTCGGCAGAAGTACGGCCAACAACCATATCATCACTTGCATCAATAAACCAGAAGAAGCCGCGGCCATACAGGTCTTCATCATTGCTTTGCAAATCATATAAGCCATTAGCAGCCTGTTGTGCATCATCGGCAGTTTTCCAAAAATTGGTGGTAGTTGGGGTTCCGGTAGGCTTTATAGCATCTAAAGTTCCCTTTTTACAGCCTGACACCCACATACCAATGATAAGCGTGGTTGCCAAAATCATCCCTTTATATATATTCTTAATTTTCATGATATTAATTTTTTCCAATAATTTTTACAATCCAACATTTAAACCAAGCATCACAATTCTTGCCTGCGGATACAACCCAAGATCAACACCATTTTGGTTGATCCCTATTTCAGGGTCAAGGCCGGTATATTTGGTAAAGGTTGCCAGGTTTTGTGCATCAGCATAAACCCGGATACTTCTGATACCTAATTTGTCACAAAATGCTTTTGAAATGCTGTAACCAAGTGTTACATTTTTAATACGCAGGTATGAACCATCTTCTACATAAAGGCTGGATACATTACTAAAGTTCCCATTCGGGTCAGATGCATTAAGTCGTGGTATATTGGTGTTGGTGTTGGTTGGCGTCCATGCATTTTTTGCAGTGGAAAGCAAGTCATAATTTTGTATAGACGCATTATCGCCGGTGTATTTTACCCCGTTAAACAATTTGTTACCGGCAACTCCCTGCAAGAAGATGCTCAGGTCAAATGATTTATAGTTAAAATTAGACGTAAAGCCATAATCAAATTTTGGAAAAGGTGTACCCAGGTATGATTTTACTAATTGCCCGGCGCTGTTTGCCGCAAATTTTATATCACCTGGTTTGGCATTTGGCTGAATAAGTGTCCCATCCGGCTTTTTATAGGCATTTACTTCTGCTTGCGACTGGAATAAGCCAAGGTCTTTATAGCCGTAAAATGAATAAAGCGGGTTACCCTGAACCAGCTCAACTGGAACAAGATTATCCCTTACCGTTGGGTTGCCAAGGATAGTTTCTTCTCCCGGCAATATATCAATGATCTTATTTTTAATATAAGAACCATTTAGTGCAAAGTTGTAATGCAGGTCACCGGCATGGTCCTGGTATTTAATAGCTAGTTCAATCCCTTTATTCTGTATCTCACCACCGTTTACAAACGGCGGGTTTGAAATACCATAAACTGCAGCTACAGGCGGACTAAACAAAAATTGTGTATTCTTTTTCTTAAACACATCGGCGTTAAGGTTTAATTTTCCATCCATAAAGCCCAGGTCTAAACCGATATCTGTTTGAGCAGCTCTTTCCCATCTTAAATCTGGATTGGAAAGCCCGTTGATGGCATACCCCGTAACCGATGCAGCAGGATTGCCCAGGTATGCCGTTGTTTTGCTTAGGGAAACAGATGTTGGAAAATTAGGCAGGCCTGCAAGGTTTCCTGATTGGCCATAACTGGCCCTTAGTTTGGCAAATGATAAAAATGCCTTATCTGGGAAGAAAGATTCTTTACTGATTATCCATCCTGCAGAAACACCAGGATAAGTTTGGCTGCGATATTGCTGGCTCAACTGTGAAGTTGCATCACGGCGGATGATCCCATTGATCAGATATTTGCCTTCGTAATCATAACCAACCCTCCCGAAGTAAGAGATCAGCGCAATTTCATTTTTCTGACCCTGTAAGGGCGTTCCGCTTGGATAAAGTGATCCATTAACGATATACCGTGCGGAAGGATCCTCGCTTACATAGCCATCTGTATTTACGCTGAAGAACTCGGTCACGTCATCTTCATAAGTATAACCGGCCAATGCGCTAACATGATGTTTGGTACCGAATACCTTATCATACGAAAGGGTTTGCTCGGCTAATATATTAGTGGTATTGGTTTGCTGCTGAAAAAGTTCGTTATCAAAAAACAGTTTGCCGGGCTCCAGTATCCGGGTATCAAATTGTTTAATGCTCTCCAGGTTTTTTGTTATACCAAGATTGGAGCGGAATTTAAAACCCTTCAGAAATGTTACTTCCAGGTAAGGGTTTATGGTGAAACTGTTTACAGCATCACTGTTATCAAGCCGCTTTAAAAAGGCAACCGGGTTAATTACGTCGCCATAAGAGCCCGCATATTTTGCGGGCACGCCGCCAAAGCTTCCGTCCGGGTTATAAATAGTGGCATTGGGTGGATAGAATATAGCCGACAGGATGGTTCCCTGGTAATCATCGTTTGTATTAGTACCCTGGCCATTGTTATAAGAATAAGACATATTCTCCCCTATTCTTAACCAATCCTTAATTTTATGATCAGAATTGACCCTGAAATTATAGCGTTTGGAATAGGTGTTTAAAAGAATAGCTTCATTTTTACGGTATCCGCCTGAAACATAAAAAGTAGATTTATCATTTCCACCCGTTAAGTTCATGTTATACTCCTGCATGATCCCGGTTCTGAAAATAGCGTCAGTCCAGTTAGTGCGGGTAATGCGTGAATCAGGATTTATGGTAGCGTTAAATGCATCAAGCCTTGGCAAACCTGCGTTATCATAGGCGGTGTTAATGGCATCGGCATAATCAGCGGCATTTAATGATTGTAAAATACGATTGGCGTTTTGAACACCGGTCTTAACCGTAAAATCCAAATTGGTATTTCCAGCCTTTCCCCTCTTAGTGGTAATCAGTACAACACCTCCGGCCGCTTTTGCGCCGTAAATTGCCGCATATGAATCCTTTAGTACATCAATTGATGCGATATCATTAGGGTCCAGCGGGCCGCCGGTGTAAATAGTACCATCAACCACCATTAACGGCCCTTCATTGTTGAATGAACTTTGACCACGTATGCGGATGCTTGGAAGCGAGGTTGGATCGCCCCCTTCATTCAAAACGGTTACGCCGGGAATCTGCCCCTGCAGCATTTCTGTAACAGAGCCTACAGAACGGTCTTTAACATCTGAAACTTTTAATGAGCCTACAGCACCTGTAACGTCGGCCTTTTTTTGAGTACCATAACCTACTACCAATACCGCAGACAGGCCGGTGACATCGGTATTTAATGTTATATTAAGAGGTGAGTGATCGGCAGTTACTTCCTGGGTTTTATAACCAATATAAGTAAACACCAATACATCACCTTCCTCAACTGTTATCGCAAAATGTCCATTCATATCCGTAGAAGCAATGGCGCTAGAAGTTTTGCTGCGAACCACAACACCTGTAAGAGGCCCCTCTTTATCGGAAACAGTGCCGCTGATTACCATTTTACTTACAACCGGCGTGGTGATTTTTTTGGATATAATGATCGTATTATACTTTTCCTTATAATCCAGCTGTGTGTTTTTCATCAATACAGCCAGCACCTCTTTCAGTGGCTTGTTTACAAATGAGCCTGCTTTAACTTTTACCCCCTCTACATCGTTTAGCTTGTAATTAAAGGCAATTGTATGGGTTGCCTTTTTTAATTTTTCGAGGGAAACATCAAGCGTTTCATCGCCGAACCTGACCGTTACCATTTGCTCTACCAAAGAGATGGATTGTGTTGCACGGGCGCTGCCCGGCGTTACTGATAAGAAGATAAAGAGCAATAAAATTGCCATCATTAACTTTCCAGAAATCTGTGTTAAAAGTTTTTCCATATATTTGTTTTTAGTTATTATTTGTAACAGCCTGTTCGTTTTTAATTTTGGCTGCTACATCCATTTAGCCAATGCTTGTTGTCGCAGGCATTGGTTTGTCTTTATCCTAATCCTATTTAATAGTCAGGTCATTTCCTTTAAGTTGATATTTTCTTCCATCAATCAGTTGCAAGATATCTACCACCTGGCGAATGGTTAATTTGTTGGAAAACCTTACCGAATAGCGTTGCCGGGTATCTTTTTTACCGGTATATTTAAAGTTGACATTGTATCTATTCTCAAGGTATACTGCTATTTCTCTAAATGAAACATTATCTAAAATGAGATCGTCATGCATCCAGCTGAGCAGGTGATCATCTGAAACATCACCCCTTACAAAACTCTTCTTCAACTTGTTATAAGTTAACAGTTGTTGTGGCGTATACATACCAAGTGTGTGTGCCTGGTCATGAATTTCAACTTTTCCGCTATTAACAAAAACTTGCAGATCTGGTAAAGCCTTATAAAATTTGATATTGAAGGTAGTTCCTAATACCTGTGTAGTAACCTTGCCTGTGTGCACTAAAAAAGGGCGTTTCGCATCATGCCGAACTTCAAAATACGCCTCACCCTCTAATAAAAAAAGTTCACGCTTTTTTCCGTTAAAAGCTACAGGGAATTTTATAGTACTAGCTGCATTAAGATGTACAACAGTACTGTCAGGTAAAACAATCTCTTGCATTTCTCCCCGCGGAGCAGTAATGGTTTGATAGACTATCTGCGCTGCTTCGCTATCAGTTTTTTTCAGTAGCCGGGAAAAGAAAATACCGGCGATAGTTGTTATTATAACAACTGCCGCAACTTTTAACCACGCGGTATTTAGCCTGCGTGGTTTTTGGTAGTCACTAAGATTATTTTCTATTTTCTCCCAGATCTGTTCTTTTAGCCGGTGAGTCTGTATTGGAATGCCATTGTCCTGATCGAGTTCCTGCATCAGCGTTTTAAGCATCTCCAATTCCCCGGGAGAACATTTACCCGTGTTAAATTTATTCAGTAATTTCTTAATCTCTTTTTCTTTCACTTAAAAAGCCTTTATACTTATCAAGTGACCGATGGGTGGGATGTGTACTATATGAAATGAAAAAAAAGTATCAGGAATAATAATTCGCTGATTTTATCGCCTGGTATGGCATTGTAGTAATGATCTACCGACTTTTTTAAGCGGCTTAATGCATTGCTGATCTGATTACGGACAGTTTGGTGAGAAATGCCTAATTCTGCTGCTATTTGTGTACCGCTCATATCCTGTTCCCGGCTGCATAAATAAACCTGCCGCATTTTTTCAGGCATAGCTTCAATTTCCTTATTAATTACAATATTTAATTCAGAAAAAGCTAATTGATGAATAGTGCTATTTTCATACTGCTCATGCTCTTCTGTAATATTATCTAAAGATGCTGGCTGAAATTTTTGTTTTTTATACCACTTGTAAGTCATATAATTAATTGAAACCACAAGGTAGGCCTCTAATGATCCACTGATCTGTAGTGTATAGCGGTTTTTCCAAACGGATAAAAACAGGTCCTGTATCATATCCATCGCATCATTTTCATTCCCTGTTTTTTTGATGGCAATAGCGATCAGTTTAGCCGAATAACGCTCATATATTTCACGAAATGCCTGGCGGTCATCATTTTGAAGTTCCAGGATCAGTTGGGTATCAGAAGCGTGTTTCACAAGCCATATTTGTTTGGCCAAAGAAACACTACTGTTGTTAAGGTAATTTTAAGTCCTTGTTAACGCTTGGGAATTAATAATAATCCAAAATTGAATTGGACATTTTATGGCTCTAGCACCTGAGATCTAACTGAGTCAGGCGGATACGCCAGACGAATTTCTAATCTAAGTATGGACACTTAAATTAATTACGTCCTGGATCCAATATTTTTGTTGACTGGGCCTTGCAGTCTCCATGTCCTTTTTATATGATTCCTCGCACGGCTATAAAATAAATAATGGCCATCTTATATCAGCGGCTCTTAAGTTCAGTTATTAAATACTATTATTT
>Ga0206921_10265_pt1 | contig 12990 bp, 16 predicted proteins | sample Alteio_BWOrgHeat_66_FD_152930 | JGI IMG/M metagenome (GOLD analysis project Ga0206921, IMG submission 152930) | Enriched cells from forest soil in Barre Woods Harvard Forest LTER site, Petersham, Massachusetts, United States -... | ecosystem: Environmental > Terrestrial > Soil > Temperate forest >...
TTTTCCGCAGCGCGGAGGCGGTCTGCCCGCGAAACGGCTTTCGCGCGGGATCCTGCCCAGATGGCGGAACTGGTAGACGCGTCAGACTCAAAATCTGGTATTGGCAACAATGTGCAGGTTCGATTCCTGTTCTGGGCACCAAAATCATAAAACCCGCTCCGGTAGCGGGTTTTATATTATAGGCATTTGAATAATCAAGTATAAACAATTCAAATACAGGTCTTTTACGGTTCGATATCCGAAAGGTTCCTTAATTTTTCAGCCATGATTTTTCCTGTAGCGATCAGAACATCATGGTGATTAATACAGATCAACCAGTCATATTTTTTAGAGGCCAGGTAAAGTTCGTCTATATAACAGCTCTCAAGGATAACCTTCCGAATGGCCTTCACCTTTCCCTGGTAGAACCAGAATTTATCCCTGCTCCCATTAACAAAAAACCAAACTTCTTCTGATGGATCGATCAACCGTTCTAGTATTGTAAAAGGTGGGATTACTATACAGCTTGAAGTCTCCAATTTGAAGTACTCCCAAAGCCAGATAGGTCTTGCTTTGGGATGATCAAGTTGGCAGAATGTATGGTAAGTGTTCTCTTCGATTTGGTGCCATTCCTCATGGATGTCTAACGCTTTGAAATCAGCCGATGAGATATCATGCTCCTTAACTATATTTTCAATCTCAGCCCTCAAATCCTCCCATTCTTTACGTTGCAGCATATAATCCATAGTTTATAGAAGTCTCTTCCGTTTGAATAAAAGCATTTATCAAACGAGCCATAGAAACTACTTTATTTGATTTTCCTGAAAGTCAAGCTGATTCTTCCCTTTTCAGTATCCGATTTCGGTATAGCATGTTGCCAGTTGGCCTGAACCTCTTGCGTCAGATAGATTAAACTTCCCAACGATAATTCATAAATGTGAAACTCTTCCGAGTTCGCGATATTTCTGAATTTCAAACTTCTTGTCTCACCAAGAGAAACAATGGCAATCCCGGTACCAGTTTCCAAAATATCAGTCTGGTCTGAATGATAACCCATCTTGGATCTGCCATCGCGATAATAATTGATCAGGCAATTATTAGGTTTAAAGTGGATAGCAGTTTCGATCTTATTGTTTATTTCCTCCAGTTCTGGTATGAATGCCTGGAATGGGTAGTCCATCTGAGAATAATTATATGCTTTCCCGAAACTGGCCGTTTTACGGGCAGCCATTCTCTCATCCCATTTTACAGTGGTAATTAGTAATTGAAATAGTTCAACAGGTGAACTAACAAAACTTTCCATATATGTTATTCCTGGAATCATAAAGTTCAAGCCAAAAGGCTCAAAAACTTTTCAAGGGTTATAACATTTATTGAAGGAAAGGGAACGCTACTAAGCACGTTAAAATGTTTGTCATTCGTCACCAGGTAATGAACATTGCCGGCAAACGCGCAATCCGAGAATTTGTTATCATCTTTATCAATATCAATAAGGAAAAGATGAAAATGGACTTCCGCCTTTTTGACGTTAGGCAATAGTGATAAAGCTCCGATTATTAGCTCAGCAGTCTCTTTAGAAAAAATGTCCGTTATTTTTTCTTCATATTCCAGCAAAATATCATTGGTAACCCATAATTCGTAATCTCCATCGTACAATTTATCGAGAATAACAGAGAAGGGAGTGCGGCGGGAAATGGAACGAAGTATGACATTGGTGTCTAACACCACTTTTAACGCAGGCATTATTTCTTATCCAGTATTTGCTGTAATTTCTCATCAGAATAGCCCTTCTGATCCCATATAACATCGGCTTTGTCCCGGGCTTTGTCTAGCAGAAATTTCGCAATGACCTTTTTAAGCTCAAAAAGATGATTTTCCGGTATTTCAGCGGAAAACAGTTTGAGCAATTCGGCTTGCACATTACTTAAGGGCGGATGGACGGAAAGATTCGCCATAATTCTACTTTTTGCTAATCGAAATTACAAAATATGCTGCATACCTGAAAAACATATTAAACCTACATCGAGCGGGCCTTGTTAAACACTTTTGGCCTAGACGTCAAGAGATTAAATCCAAAATTTCGGCTCATTATCAAGCAGATAGCTCGATCAATCGATTCAAGTCCGCCAAAAAATGGTTCGAGAAATGTCCTGTTAGGTGCACACGTAAAACAAAACCCACCGGCGGGTTTTGTTTTAGAATCACGTGCCTTCATGTAACAACTTTTTAGCCATATTCAGTTTTCCTATGTAACTTCATGTCATGCCATCTTCAAAAACTATTCTTAAGAAAGCATCACGCAGAAGAGGCTCTGTTTCTCTGAAAAGGGTTCGCCGGGCCGTTGATACCGTGCTTGCTCAAAACATTCGCGAAAAAAATCTTTCTTCCGCCCAGGTGAGGAGTGCCCGTCAACGGGTTCGTATTGCAAATGCCGATTAATGAGGGGTAATAGGTTCCTCTCGATATGTCTAAGCCAACTTATAATGATTCTGTTTTTATCAATTGCCCATTTGATGACGACTATAAGCCGATCTTACGAGCTATAGCATATGCTATATACCGCTGCGGCTTTTTCCCCCAGACTGCTTTGGACGAGGATGATGGTACGGAAGTTAGATTACTTAAGATCATCCGCAAGATGATGGGCTGCCGATATGGTATTCATGACCTGTCTCGCATCGAACTTAATAATGCCAATTTTCCCCGCTTTAATATGCCTTTTGAATTAGGAATCTTTTTCGGTGCAAAACACTTCGGCGACACCCAGCAAAAACGGAAAAATGCCCTGATATTGGAACGCGAAAAGTATACTTATCAGCAATACATATCCGATCTCAGCGGAATTGACACAAAAGCACACAACAATGATCCTACTACAGCGCTGAAACGAGTACATTCATGGCTCAATACCACTTCACGCCGAAAGACCATCCCTGGTGAGAGGGTTTTGCTAACTCATTTTGAGGGATTTGAACATGCGCTCCCAGATTTGGTAGCGTAACCGGCCGGAACGAAGGTCACGATCGGGTTGTCGGGCTCGCTACTACCGCAACGCTTTGGTCCGCAAGATGGTTGCGGCCTTCGCATGCATTCTTCACGCAAAATTCCCTCCAGTTCCGGTACCCCAGGAATTGCACGATCGTATTCAGGGTATTAGTACTGGGCAGACTTTCATACCTCACCTTCCCCCAAATTCGCTTGAGGGTGACATGGCTTAGCGCGATTCCTGTTTCCTCGAAGATCATCCCGCTTAGCTCCAGAAAATCCTGGTTGTTCCAAAAATCGCTGTCGCCCCACCCTGTCTTTTCCTCGTACAGCCGCTTGGCCTGCCAAATCAAATCCTGGTCCATAGCCCTGTTTTTAATGATAATGTTCAATTGGGGCCATTGGGTTCATGGCCTCAATTTTTTAACAACATCTTTCTCACGAAATCCTTCTCCGCCTGAAAAGAAGTAAGTGATAGCGCCTTATTCAAATAAAAATGACTCTTATCATGGTCCCCTTCCAACAAATACAATTTTCCTAACGCAGCATGCAATAAATAATACTGTTCAAGAAAAGTCGCGCGTAAATCCTCCAGCACGTCAAAGGCAGAAAGCTTTTGTCCATCGTAGTAGAGCGCAATGGCATAGTTGAGCGAGATAAAAGGATTGGGATTGCCGTGCAATAACTTCGTGTATAATTGCGTGATGGCCGTCCAATCGGTATCCGCAAAGCTTTTTGCATGACTATGGAGGCAGGCGATCGCAGCTTCGTAGTGATAGGAAGAAATTTCTCCCGGGATTTGTGATTGGGAAAAGTAATAATGGCCAAGTGCGATCAGGTCGCTGTTCCACAAGGCCCTATCCTGCTCCATGAGATCCAGTAGTTGCCCCGATATAGAAAGTCGCGCACTGAGCCTTGCTGCATTGAACAAGAGCAAAGAATATAATGCAGCCGTATCTGCATCGCAAATATGACTGTCCAATAGAGATTTTGTCATGATCAGGCTTTCTTCGCACAGGTCCTCCCGGATGATTGCTGCACCGCTTCCTGCCCTGTAACCTTCATTAAATATCAAATAAATGATCTTATGTACGATAGGCAATCTTGTTTTCAATTGCTGGGGCGTGGGCTCTTTCAGAAATATGTTTTCCATCCTGATCAGGCTTTTCGCCCGCGACAGGACCTTGTTGATACCGTCAACCGTCATGCCCAACGCCTTGGCCAGCGATTCGCCCCGGAGGTTAGCCACGTATTTTAAAGTAATTACGACCTGCATTTTCGAGGAAAGGCGGGGATGCGCGCAGGCAAATAGCAGGTACATTTTGCGGTCATCAAACGGATCCTCATTCGGCTCGGCGCCCTCGTCTATCGCGTGATCTTCTCCAAAAGGATTCCTAAAAGATTTATTCCTTTTAAGGAAAGTGAGGGCATTATTTCTGCTAACTTTATACACCCATCCTGCGGGATTGTCCGGGATGCATGTAAGCTTCCACCTGGAAAGCGCCGAATAAAAGGCATCCTGTACCAGGTCTTCAGCCGTTTCAAGGTCCAAATCCCTTGAAAACTGAAGCAGGGCTGTTACCAATTTCCCGAAATGGGATTTGTACAATTTGTCAACTGCCTGTTGTTCTTTCTTCATCGCCTATTTCCCTTATATCTTTCACGTCCATGAGGGGACGGACTTCAATGGCCATATCGCCGCTTTGAACAAAGGAACAGGTTTGCGCCAGAGATATGGCGTCCTGCATATCGGTTGCCTGCATAAATATAATGCCGCTTATACCTTCCTTCGCTTCAATGAACGGGCCGTCGGAAAGCACATTGCTTTTGTTTACGTAGCTCCCGGCGATCCGTAATGCGTCGCCGGATATGTAATTTCCCTTTTCAACCAGGAACTTCACCCATTTATCCATTTCCCGAATGGCATTATACCGCTCTTCTTCGGTCCACTGCTTAAGCTTGTTCAGGTCCTCCCGGATAATGAATAGGAATTTTTCCATAATGTTTTGATTTTACTTGGCATTAGTAGGATAACCCGCCCCCGAGCCGCCGAAAAAGCATTCAATTGATTTTATCTTGCCATTGCTGAAGGTATAATATTCTGTGTTCCGGATAACCTTGTTGTCGGTGGTTGTGCCAGTATAAAGGGCGAACGCATGGTCACCATCCTGGACTATGGTAATGAAATCGATCTTTTTAATAAATTTTGACTGCGGCCAGCACCGCTGCTTGTACACGGCAAGGGGTATGTGGTCGTCGGGGGCGGGACTGGTGAAAGTAAACCCGTCGGCAAGCTGGCTGGAAGTGATACTCCAATCTTTCTTTTCGTAGCCTGAGAAGTAAGTCCTGATGATTTTTGCAGCATTTTGGGTTTTGCCGGCTACCGCAATGCCACAAAGTAGAAAGGCCAGTAAAATCGGTTTCATAAACAATTTTATAGTAAGACAATCGGGAATCGATTTTCCGTACAAAATCACACAAAAAATATTTTTTATTAAAAACCAATAAGTTACGATTCTTGTTTGGGGTACGAGCGCCAAAAAAAATTGCGAAGACGATCAGTTGCACGTATATTTGCAGCCGATCGGCTTCATATCTAATATTTATGCGACGCGATATTTTTCAAGCTATTGCAGACCCCACCCGACGAGCGATCCTCGTCCTGATCGCCGTTCAGGCTATGACCCCCAACGCCATTGCAGAGCACTTCGACATCACCCGCCAATCCATTTCCAAACATTTGCGCATCCTGTCCGAATGCGATCTCCTGGCCCAAAAGCAGGAAGGCAGGGAAATCTTTTATGAACTAAAAATCGATAAAATGAAAGAAGTCGATATCTGGCTCGACCAGTTCCGAAAGATTATGGAAGAAAGGTTCCAACAACTCGATCAATTATTGTACACCATAAAAAACAAGAAAAAATGAACCTTCATTTTGATTTTACCGTGGACAAATCCACCAATACCATTCACATTACGCGCGAATTTGCCGCCGACCTCGATCTCGTCTGGGATGCCTTTACCAAGCCGGAAATACTGGATCAGTGGATGGGCCCCAAACCATATCGGGTTCAAACGAAGGAGTTGGATTTCCGGGAAGGCGGTCGTTGGTTGTATGCTATGATGTCCCCGGAGAATGTCGCCGCCGGCTGGAGTTTGGCAGAATTCATCAGGATCCAACCCAAGTCCAGTTTCACCACAAAGAATTCATTTTCCGATGAAAATGGAAATCCCCTGAATTCGGGCTTTACCTTTTCCATAACCACCAACTCCTTCAAGGCCGGCGCGGGGATAACTACCGTTCGAATTGAAAAAAAGATGGCGAACCTTGCCGAACTCGAACAATTTATCGCAATGGGCTTCAAGGAAGGCATGGCGCATGTGATGAAGGTCCTGGATGAATATTTTCTCAACCTGGTCACCAGCAAATGACAAAAATTCCAGCTACATGCATCTTCGAGGGCCAGGGCCGTCGAGCTGCAGTTGGTGGATGTAATGGCCTTTTGCCGATTCTTTTCCCCAAATCCGACCCAACATGACGTAAATCGGATGGCATTGGAATTGCCCTGCCTATGGTAAACAACCCATATGTCAGCAACATTGATCGACAATGTCCGATCGGCGTTTACGGCCGAGGTTATCTCAAAAATCGCCGTTTTATTGGGCGAGTCTCAGACGAATATTGAAAAGGCCATTCATGGCGCGATCCCACTGATTCTCATTGACATCATCCATAAGTCTCACTATCCCGAACGCGTCGCGCCGATCGACGGGCTGGCCCGCAATGCGGCCACCAGTGATTTCTTCGGGGAAATACATGAGCTGAACACCGCATCCGGAGGCCTGATGGCCGGTAGCTTACTGCTGAACAAAGGCACCGAATTCGCTCGCGGCCTGCTGGGTACGCGTTTTGATCCCGTCGTCAGTGAGATCAGTCGTTATGCCGCCATCAGTATCCCTTCCGCCTCTTTTGTAGTGGGGATCGTGAGCTTCGCCGCGCTGGATTCCATCGGCAGGCATCTCAACAACTACAGTGCCGACGCCGGCGGTCTGCCCATCTGGATCAGGACGCATACCGATGCCACACGAAGTAGCATCCCGGCGGGGCTGAACGCCAAGGAGGCGCTGGGCATCGACGAATATCATTGGGAAAGAAAAGAACATAGGATCGCGCCCCGTTCGAGGTCGAGGAGTTCGGCACTTATTGCCCTGCTTATCGTCGTCATCGCCGGCGTCGTCCTATTGCTGTTGTACCAGCGCTATCACGACACTGCGACTGTCATCGTCAACCCCGCGACGGATACCGTGCATGTCACGACATCGGATACGACGGTGCCGCCCGCAAAATAAACATATCAGGTCGTGGGTTCCCACAATTCAACCTTGTTCCCTTCAGCGTCAAGAATGTGAACAAATTTACCAAAGTCAAATGTTTCAATTTTGTCGACGATGGTTACGCCTTCTTTTTTAAGCTCTTCAACAAGCGCTTCCAAGTTCTCCACCCTGTAATTGATCATGAAGTCTTTTGTCGAAGGTTCAAAATATTTCGTTGTTTCGGAAAAAGGGCTCCATGTTGTCAATCCTTTTTTTGTGCTGTCCGCGCCTTCATACCACTCAAAAACCGCCCCATACTGGGTTGTGTTCAACCCAAGATGTTTTTGATACCATTCTTTCATTTTGTTGGGGTCTTTGCATTTGAAAAAGATGCCGCCAATGCCTGTTACTTTATTCATGTTTGTTTATTTATTGTCAGCGCCGCTTACGGGGTAACCTTCCTGGTTTTCCCTTTGCTGTTTGTAATTTTTATCGAAGAAATGCTACTATCAACAGTGATAAACCGTCCCGACTGAGACAAGAAAGAATTCCCATATCCGGTTTCACGTCTTTGATGTCTTCCGTCTTTGTATACAATTATAGCATAGACGTCGTCTGCATTCAATGGTAAAAACCTGCAAGTCTTGTTTAATTCAAAGACTTTCAAAGGACCTTTATTCTGGCTGGCCGCGATTAAATATTTTCCATCACTGCTTCGCAATTTAATCATCGCTTTTCCATTTCCAGGAATAAAGATTCCGCTTTGCAAAATATTCAGCGGCGCAAATCCTCCTTTACCGTCGCCTTTTAGAATTAGCCCATTCAATGCGTCATATCGTCCGTATGAAGGCTCGGTTCCATAATCATTTGTAGCCATGCAAATATCGAGGTTGCCGTCTCCGTCGAAATCGTCGACTACCATTCCATTGATTGCGGAATACTGAGCCATATCGGGCAAGGGCTCCATTGTAAAAGCTCCATTGCCATTATTTCTTATAAAACAGCTTTTAAAATTATTTGCGGAGTATTTGACGGCATTCTCCAATTCCTGCGGGGTGAATAATTGATCGAAGGTTGTCCGGGCAAATTTATCATAAGACAAGAACCTTTTCTTCAGGAATGGCAATTGCGAAAGGACGTCGTCCCGGGCATCAGTTACGAATTCTTTTGGCACTCCGCTTTGCCTATCTTTTATAAATGAAGTGAGCAGGCATTGTGTAATCCCCTGATGATAGAAATCCTTTGCGTAGACAGATACAGGATATTTGTCACTCGCCTTGTAAAATGAATTTTCCCCAAGGTTGCTCACTATGTAGTCCATATTCCCGTCATTGTCGAAATCGCCGGCGGCAATACTGTTCCACCAACCAATTTGATTGTCAATTCGGGAAAATGGTGTAACATCTTTGAATTGTCCATGATCGTTCTTCAAAAACTTTATCGGCATCCACTCTCCTGCCAATACCAAATCCTGCCAGCCATCATTATCAAAGTCGGTCCAGATAGCGTCACATACCATTCCAATATTCAGCAATGGTTTGGCAACCGTCGACGTTACGTCGGTAAATTTCACTTTGCCATCTTTTGTATCATTTCGGTAGATGGCACATGAAACAGGGTTTGGATAATTCCATGGAAGCACGCGACCGGCGACAAACAGATCCAGGTCGCCATCGTTGTCATAATCAATTGCACGAACGCAGGATTTGCTCATCGTATTCCCCGGCAACGCTGTCGTATCGAGGGTAAAATTCCCTTTGCCGTCATTGATATATAATTTATCCTGGTAGGCAGGGCCATTCGGAGTATTTTCATAACCACCGCTTGCTATATAAAGATCCAGGTCTCCGTCGTTATCGGCATCGAACAAAAGAAGGCCCATATCGTCCCAATTCTTATTATTCTCACCGGGAAGAATATTCCTGCTTATAAATGTTCCATCTTTTTGTTGCAATAATAAAGTTGTCGGATTTGAGCCGGACCCGCCGATAAAGATATCATCGAGACCGTCACCATTCACATCCCCTACTGCCATTGCAGGTGCATATTCCGAAAACTTGTGCGGCAATAATTTTTGAATATTGAAATCTATAAAATCCTTTTGTTTGTGCCGATAGTAAATTCTCGCCGAATCTTCGATCGGTGTAAACCATGCCCGATTGGCTATTGCATGGTTTTCCCAGTTGTATGATCCCTCAGCCATTTTATATTTGACCGTAAATCTCTGATTTGGTTTTACATTTAAAAAGACTTGTTTTTTGCCATCGGGCCACTTTACGACCAGCGAGTCGATGTTGGATGTCTTTCCCAAGCCGAAATGCGGATCAAGTTGCATCGTGGAAAGATAGCCGCGGTAAGGTGTTTGTTCGTATACCTGTTGTTTCCCATCATAATACAATTCGATCCATGTGCCAAGCCCGTTTCGGTTCAGGGAATCCCCTATCAATTTTACCGTGAGATAGTTCGATGTGTCCGCGGAATTGTTCCTGTAGATAAAAGCCTCGTCATTGATATTGTTTATGACCAGGTCCAACTTGCCGTCATTATCCAGATCAGCATAGGCTGCGCCGTTAGCGAAAGAGGGTGTTATTAAGCCCCAATCGTCCGTAACGTCGCTGAACGATGCATTCCCTTTGTTGTGAAAGGCATAATGTCTTAGCTTGACCTGTGGTATTTTACTTAATACGTCTTTTTTTGAAACATACGCGAATGATTTCTCCCGGAAGGCTATAAAGTCATGATCCGTCACATCCTTCGGGAATCCATTGGTAACGATGATATCCCGAAGTCCGTCGTTATCAAAATCCTGGACGAGCGGCGCCCAGCTCCAGTCTGTTGAGGAAATGCCTGCCCAATAACCAATGTCACCGAATATCGGGTCGCCGGCAGCATCACCTTTTTCTATGCGCGGCCCCATATTCAATTGCAAGGTATTGCGCACATATTGATATTGATAGCCGAAAGAATCGTTGTTAAGATAATTTTGATAATTGTTCCCCGCCATCAGCATCTTTTTCCTGTAGTTATCTTCGGGGTCCATATCCATTTCCACTATATCCGGAAGGCCATCATTATTGATGTCGATCACATCTTGCCCCATCCCATTGGCGGAAGTATGTTTGAAATAGGTGGCTGCCTTGTCTGTAAATGTGCCATCGTGGTTATTGATATACAGAAGGTCATTCGAAAGAAAATCATTGGCAACAAAGATATCTTTCCAACCGTCTTTGTTGAAGTCGGCAATGGTAGCGCTATGACTATACCCTTCGATTGTTACACCGGCTTTTTTTGTAACATTCGTGAACACCGGATGGCCGAGTCTTGCGTTCCAGTCATTTCGATACAGACGACCGGTACTTGGCGCAGAACCATCTTTTATCTTCGGCCGATAGACAGAAGGGTTTACGTCCTGGTCGAATTCATTTACCGCGATGTACACATCGAGGTCGCCATCATTGTCATAATCAAAAAAATACGCCATCGTCGAAAATGACGTATCGTTCAAACCGTATTCTGCCGCCATCTCCTTAAAAACAGGAATGCCTTGTTTATTTAACCCCTGGTTGACATAAAGCAGGTTTTGCCTCTTCGCGGCGTCCGGTGATATCGTAGCACATACATAAATATCCAGTAAGCCGTCATTATTAATATCCACAACGGAAACGCCCCGGCACCACCTATCGTTACCGTTTACACCTGCAATTTCGGTAACATCCTCAAACCTGAAATTCCCCCTGTTCAAATAGAGTTTACAAGGAACCTGGTTGCCTGAAAAATAGATATCCGGAAGGCCGTCATTATTAAAGTCTCCGATACCCACCCCTCCCCCATTGTACATATTCGGAAGATCGAATGGGTTGACCGTATCGTTCTCGACAATATGGTTGTTGAAATGTATATTGGAATAGTCGGAAGGGACAAGTTGAAATAAAGGTTTGTTTCTCTTACATGAAAAGACCAGAAAACATAAAAAAACAAGAACGAAAGCAGACTGATTTTTCATTTAAGACCTTTTCGGGGGCGACATAATGCAATAAATTACGTAGATTCGGTCACTTTTTTAAAACAAAAACAAAACACAACATGAAAAAGCTATTGTTTACCGTGGCAATTGCTGGTTTAACATTTGCATGTAATGACGGCTCCAAGTCGTCGACAACTTCTTCAACAGACACGGCTGCAAGCGCCTCGGCGCCTGCTGCGGCAGATTCTTCATCTGCCGCGAACCAGTCGGCATTGAAGGACGGTTTGATGACATTGAAAGATGCCAAAATGATGATTGTAAAGAATGGCACATGGGTGGCAATGGACTCGTCGGTAACATGCACGAATGGCCGTAAGGTTTCTGTCGATGGACAAGTATCGAAAGGAGATAAGAAAAGAAAACTGGAAGAAGGAATGATGATCGACAAGGACGGCCAGATCATGGACAAGAACGGAAAGCTTATGGATACCAGCGGTTGGGATTAATGCTTTGCATTCTTGTGAAAGGTTTGCCAGGAATGCCAGAACTCATTGTAGGATTGCACGGGCAGCAGCTTTTTGCCCGCCAGCAATCCCCGGATGCACACCCCGTCCATATTCCAGCTGGATCGAGTCTTTTCATCCACCAATAGATCCTGGTTACCGGAGACTTGAAAGCTGAGCGTCGTGTCATCGACCCGTCGATCATAGACGTGAAAAGAAGCGGAGTCATTTTCGATGGTCAGCAAGATTGGCATTCCATCCACCGAATCCTGGATAATTTTCTTTTGCAGCAGTTCGTTCCAGTCATAAGCTTTTGAAGAATAATTATTTATGACCCCAATCACCCATGAATTGCGCTGCCATGAAGCGAGGTCCCTTCTCACCAGGCTGCTTCGCATCGTACCCTTGTCGTAGTCTTCCAGTCCGAAATAATTATCCATAAATACCGTATCCGGCTTCATCACCAGGGATTTTGGATATTGCCTGAGCCAGGCATCCAGTGTCAATTGCGATGAGGGAAATATTTTTAATACATTCCCCTTCAGCGGACCCGTGATCGCCATTCCGGTTGCCTGCTGCCACCAACTCTTTGTTGTGGCGTCTTCGAATACAGCATTGAAATGATCCATGCCGACAAGACGGAAGGTCTCCTGCTTTCCGTTTACTATCGGGCTGAACACGCGCGCCGACCTGCACACGGTACAGTACGTGATCATCACCGGCGTTTTTCCGATCGTGTCCATCACCTGGTGATGATAACCAATCAGTTGTATGGGATAAGCCTTTGCCTGCCCGTCGATCACTACACCAACAACCAATTTTGATCTATCCATATCGCTATTGCCTGCAAAAGTGAAGGATTTATTTACCGGCTGATAAAAAATCCTGTCCGCCTGCAATCTAAAATTGAATACGAAAAATACCAGGCAATAAGCCAGCAGGATCACCGGTAAAAGTATTATCGCCCACGTCCTGCCATTTTTGAATGCAGCGAGCCAGGCAAAGCATGTGAGGAGTATTGCCAGGCATCTGATCCAAACAATCGATTGATCCAACCAGTATGCATAGGAAACAGTATTGCTGACCTGGCTACCCGGAAATGGCATTAAAAAATAGACGCGTAATATTTCCGCGGAAAATAGAAGAACCAGGGCGCTGAAAAGGATCAGGCGTTTCACATAACCGGGTAGCCTTTCAGAAAGTAAAAAAGCAGGTTTGAACACTATGGCAGCAGCAATTCGTTTC
>Ga0206921_10211_pt1 | contig 12988 bp, 14 predicted proteins | sample Alteio_BWOrgHeat_66_FD_152930 | JGI IMG/M metagenome (GOLD analysis project Ga0206921, IMG submission 152930) | Enriched cells from forest soil in Barre Woods Harvard Forest LTER site, Petersham, Massachusetts, United States -... | ecosystem: Environmental > Terrestrial > Soil > Temperate forest >...
CGTGCAACATGAAAGGCTTCGTGAATGATCTGCGACAATTTATTGACGTCACGGACCAGATAATTATGTTTGGTGCAAGGACGCGTGATGCCGGTTGTGTCGGCTTCCTGAAACGCGTCATTGCCGATGAGGTGCGTTGGCACTTGCCCCGTGATGCAAACAATCGGGATGGAATCCAATAATGCATCGGTGAGGCCGGTCACAGCATTCGTGGCACCGGGGCCCGATGTCACAAGTACAACACCAACTTTGCCGGTCGAGCGCGCATAGCCTTCGGCCGCATGCGCTGCACCCTGTTCGTGACGCACCAGCACATGCGTGATGCTGTTTTGTTTGAAAAGCGCGTCATAGATCGGCAATACCGCGCCGCCGGGATAACCGAAAATAGTATCCACACCTTGATCGATGAGCGCACGAATGAGGATTTCGGCGCCCGTCAGAGTTGCCAGGGCTGAAGACGGAGTCGGAGTCGGTTTTACTGGAGCGGAGGCTAAGGGCGGAACCGCTTTCGGCTCACCTGCCGTTGCCTTTATTTTCGCGTTCTGCATCGTCAAAAGCTTTCTTCTTACAACCCGTGTTTTCAGATAAAGGGTTAACCCATAATCTTCCTGCGACGCAACAAATCCCGACTTCGAACACAATCTGTATACCGGAAAATGCGTTATTGTTTAGAGAGTTGGAATATTACCCTCATGCTTTACCATACGTCAATTAATTTCGTTTTGATAACGTAATTGGAAATAAAATTGCGTGCGCAAGAGGGCGGGGCGGGGTCACACAACCTATCCACAGGCACACCGAAGGGTCGTCATAAAAACTGTTTCCCGCTGGTTCTTTCGCGCGCATACCTCCCTATGGAAAAGGAACGTATAAGCTTGCTTGTACGAAGTAGAAACTGAGATAATCACGTTTCTGACTCACATCTTCATCGACACGGTTTTTTATGTCCTGGTCTCCGGCCAATTATCAAAAACATTTTGCCGATAATATCGACGCCCTGAAAAAAGACGGACGGTATCGCACCTTCGCGGTTCTGGAACGTGTGTGCAGCGAATTCCCTACAGCGCTGATGCACGGGCCAAAGGGCAGCAAGCGCGTCACGGTGTGGTGCTCAAACGACTATCTCGGCATGGGCCAAAATCCCATCGTCTTGCAGGCGATGCAAGATGCGCTCACGACCTGGGGCGCCGGATCAGGCGGCACACGCAATATCAGTGGCAACACCCTCATCCACACGCAGCTCGAAAAAGAAATTGCGGCCTGGCACCAAAAAGAAGCCGCGCTGTTGTTTTCGTCCGGCTACGTGTCAAATGAAACAGGCCTCGCGACGTTGATCAAACTGTTGCCCGGCTGCATTGTTTTTTCAGATGCGAAAAACCACGCGTCGATGATCGCCGGCATTTCCAAGCATCATCCCGAAAAACATGTCTTCGCGCACAACAATCTTTCCGATCTTGAGCAGAAGCTTGCCGCCGCTCATTCCGATGCACGCGACGAGCTCCGATGCGCCGAAGCTCGTCGCGTGCGAAAGTGTTTATTCGATGGACGGCACCATTGCTCCTCTGCGTGAAATTGCGGAACTTGCGCGCAAATATGGCGCGCTGACTTATCTCGATGAAGTGCATGGTGTTGGCCTCTATGGCCCATCGGGTGCCGGTATTGCCGAACGCGATGGCGTGTTGGACATGTTCGACATGATCGAAGGCACCTTCGGCAAGGCGTTTGGCGTTGCTGGCGGTTATATTGCGGCCTCACAGGTCCTTATCGACAATATTCGTAGCCATGCGCCCGGCTTTATTTTCACGACATCCATGCCGCCCGTTTTGGCCGCTGGCGCTTTGGCAAGTCTCGGCGTTCTTAAAACCGCGCATGATTTGCGGGCGCGGCAACAACGCCAGGCCAACCGATTAATTGAAAAGCTGCGTACGGTTGGATTGCCCGTACTACCGACCGAAAGCCATATCGTGCCACTTCTGATCGGCGGCGCACATTGCTGCAAGGGCGTGGCAGATTGGCTCTTTGAACAGGCTGATATCTATGTTCAGCCGATCAATTATCCGACGGTGGCCGTGGGCGAAGAACGCTTGCGCCTGACCCCCTCACCGCTCCATACCGATGCGATGATTGATGAGCTTGTGGGTGCTTTGGATTACCTCTGGCAGCAACAGCATCTGCCGCGGCAGAAAGTAGCCTAAACTACTTCGCCTTCATCATCGCTGCGGCGGTGTCCGCCATGCGGTTCGAAAAGCCCCATTCGTTATCGTACCAACTCATGACGCGCACGAAGGTGCCCTCAATGATCTTGGTCTCGTTGAGCGCAAAGATCGACGAACGCGTATCGTGGTTAAAATCAGTCGAAACCAGATCTTCCGTGTAATAACCCAGAATACCTTTAAGGGGTCCGTCAGCGGCCACCTTAATCGCCTGCTTGATCTCATCCACGGTCGTCGCGCGTTTGGCGACAAATTTGAAGTCGATAACGGAAACATTCGGCGACGGCACGCGGATCGAGGTGCCATCGAGCTTACCCTTTAGCGCAGGTAAAACTTTGCCCACGGCAATCGCAGCGCCGGTTGAGGTCGGGATCAAATTTAACGCCGCCGCACGCGCACGATGCAGATCACTGTGCATTGTATCAACGACGCGTTGATCACCGGTATAAGAATGGATCGTCGTCATAAAGCCGCGTTCAATCCCGATCGCGTTATGCAATACGTACGCAACGGGTGCGAGGCAGTTCGTGGTGCAGGATGCGTTCGAAACCACTGTGTGGCTTGCCTTCAATTCCTTATCGTTGACGCCGTAAACCACCGTGATGTCTTCATCGGTTGCGGGGGCTGAGATCAAAACTTTTTTGGCGCCAGCTTGGATGTGTTTTTCGGCATCGGCGCGTTTCGTAAAGCGGCCTGAGCATTCCATCGCAATGTCGATGCCAAGATCGCCCCAGCCGAGCTTGGTCGGATCGCCAATTTGCAAACCTTTGACGCGCTTACCATTAATGATGAGGTCGTTGCCGTCGATTTCCACATCGCCCTTGAAACGGCCATGCACGGAATCGTATTTCAATAGATGCGCATTGGTCTTGGCATCAGCCAGATCATTAATGGCGACAACCTCAATATCCGTGCGGCCGGAATCAAACAAAGCCCGCAAAACCAGACGGCCAATCCGCCCAAAGCCATTGATGGAAACCCGAATAGTCATTGAATCCTCGTGAGTTGAAAAACAACAACCTGTTTTACGGGCTGACGATTTTCTTTGCAACCTTTACGACATTTTCGGTGGTAATCCCGAAATGCTTGTAAAGTTGCTCAGCGGGAGCGGAAGCGCCGAAGCTCGACATGCCCACAAAGGCGCCCTTGTCGCCGAGATAATGTTCCCAGCCCTGACGGATGCCGGCCTCAACCGCAACGCGCGGCGCTGTACCCAAAACAGATGCACGGTACTCGGCGCTTTGTTCTTCGAACAGTTCCCAACAGGGCATCGAGACAACTGCGGCGGCAATGCCGTCTTTCTGCAATTGTGCTTGCGCCTCGAGCGCAAGCGCAATTTCGGAGCCCGTCGCCATGAGTGTGATCTGACGTGTACCTGTGCTTTCGGCGAGCACATAACCGCCACAAGCCGAAAGATTTTCAGGACAGGTTTTGCCGTCGCGGCTTCTGACCGTTGGTAAACCTTGGCGACTTAACGCCAGAAGGCTCGGGCGATTTTTGTTCTTAAGCGCCAGTTCCCAGCACTCGGCTGTTTCGACTCCATCACAAGGACGGAAGACGAGTAAGTTTGGTATCGCACGCAGCGCAGCCAGATGTTCGACAGGTTGATGCGTCGGACCATCTTCACCAAGACCAATACTGTCATGCGTCATCACGAACACAACGCGCTGATGCATCAACGCCGCAAGACGAATGGCGGGACGGCAATAATCGGCGAACTGCATAAAAGTTCCGCCGTAAGGAATGATGCCGCCATGCAAGGCCATACCGTTCATCGCGGCCGCCATTGCGTGTTCGCGCACGCCGAAATGGATGTAATGACCGCCATAATTGGTCGGCGTAATGGGCCCGAAATTTTTGACCTGCGTATTGTTGGATGGGGTGAGATCCGCTGAACCGCCGATGAGTTCTGGTACTACCGGCAACAAAACTTCGAGCGCAGCCCCGGATGACTGCCGTGTCGCATGTTTCGGTTTTTCGGCTGCAACTTTTTGCTTCAACTGTGTCAAAGCCGTGAAAGCTTCTGGCGTGACGTCGCCGCTCATAGTGCGGTCGAATTCAGCTTTGTTCTTGGCGGCATCATGCCGTTTCTGCCAGGCCTGCGCTTCCGTTTTGCCGCGCGCGCCCGTCTTGCGCCACGCGTTCAAGATATCGTCCGGCACAACAAAGGCTGGTGAGCTCCAACCAAGCTGCTGACGCGCGGCGGCAACTTCTTCAGCGCCAAGCGGTGAGCCGTGGCAATCTTTCGTACCTTGTTTCTTTGGCGCGCCAAAGCCAATGATCGTGCGGCAAGCGATAAGCGAGGGCTTGTCTGTGGCCGCTAAAGCCGCATGCGTCGCAGATGCAATCGCGGCGGGATCATGGCCGTCCACGGCCTGCACATGCCAACCATAGGCGCGGAAACGTGCCTGCACATCTTCCGTGAAAGACAGGTTGGTTGAACCGTCGATTGAGATTTTGTTGTCATCGTAGAAAACGATCAAACGGCCCAGCTTCAGATGCCCCGCAAGCGAAGCGGCTTCGTGGCTAATGCCCTCCATCAGATCGCCGTCCGATGCCATCACAAAGGTACGATGATCGACAAGTTCATTGCCAAAACGCGCATTCAGAATGCGTTCCGCGAGCGCAAATCCAACAGAGTTCGAAAATCCTTGTCCTAACGGACCCGTCGTGGTTTCAGCACCAATCGCGACATCATGTTCGGGATGGCCGGGCGTAAGGCTGCCGAGCTGGCGAAACTTTTTGATCTCCTCCAGCGTCATTTTTTTATAGCCGGTGAGATAGCCGAGTGCGTAAAGCAGCATTGAGCCGTGACCTGCCGATAAAATAAACCGGTCGCGATCCGGCCAAGCGGGATTTTCGGGATCGAAGCGCAAAAACTGCGACCACAACACGGTCGCGACATCCGCCATACCCATAGGCATACCGGGATGGCCGGATTTCGCTTGCTCGACAGCGTCCATGCTCAGTGCACGAATGGCGTTCGCCATTTTCTGATGCATCGGATCAGTGGCAGGTGTTGCGGGCATAGCGGAAGCAGCGGCAGTCGGCATTCTTCATCCTGAAAGACGGTTAAATAAGGTAACGGCAAAATGCCGGAACTGACCCGGCGGCGCAACTGGTTAATAGTGCCTATTTGATAAGCATACTGAATCATTTGACGCAATGAAAACCAAGGCATAGTCTTGTTTCATTATCAGATTCGGGAGGGCCACAATGCAACGTCTCAAGCAAAAACTGGAAGAGCTGGATGAAGCGATTTTTGCTCTCGAGGACAAGATTGCTCTCGATGCCGTCACCAAGCGGGATGCCGCGAAAAAGCAGGCCGAAGCCACTAAACAAGCCCGTTCACGCGAAGCCAATGTTCTGGCGACCGCTCAGAAAGTCGCAACCCGACTGGATCGCACCATTGATCATGTCGAACAAATTGTGAGGCATTAATCATGTCAAAAATCACCGTCACCCTTTATGGCCGCGAATATGCTGTGAACTGCGATCCCGGAGAAGAAGTCCGGTTGAAACAGCTGGTCGAATTCGTCGAAGGCAAAATGCAGGAAGTCGCAAGCCGTATCGGCAATACGACCGAACCGCGGCTTTTGATGCTCACCTGCCTGTCGCTGGCCGACCAATTATTTGATGTGCACCAGAACGCCCGTAACAGCTTGATTCAAGAAGAAGATTTACTCGTCGCTGCGGTCGATCATTTACGCGAACGCGTTGCAAATATTGCATCTCAGGTAGGCCGCGCGTAAGATCATTCACGGAAGGCTTCTGCGCGATGCGTTCGGTAGCCTAATCCCCAGGGCCGATAATTAGAACTCCTAGGGAGCTGTCCCTGACCAGACCGTGGTTTGGTTATATGGCGCCCACCTGCTTATGCAGGCCATGGAGGATAGCACGCCAACGGTCGATGTGGGGCCTTCCGCTTTCAGACACGATAGCAAACAATGGACATTCAGAACGCGTCGGCCCTCCGTTCCTTAAAACGCGACCTGCGCCGCCGCATGGAAACAAAGCGCGCGGAAGCCAAGGCGCAAAATCCCGATGCCGGTTTTTCTCTCCGCGATCATTTCCTAAAAGCAATCACATTGCCCCCGCAAAGCGTGATCGCGAGTTATCATCCGCACAACAATGAAATAAATCCGACTGCCCTGACCGAAGCGCTCCGCGCCCAAGGGCACATGATTGCGTTGCCTGTTTTAACAACCAAAGATGCGCCACTCGCTTTTCGCATTTTCAAATCCGGCGATACCTTGGTGAAAAGCGCGATGGGGATTCCAGAACCACCGCCGTCAGCGCCTTTGGTTGAGCCGGATATTCTGCTTGTCCCGCTTTTGGCCTTTGACCGGCACGGGTATCGGCTTGGCTATGGCGGTGGGTATTATGACCGGACGCTTGCTTTTCTTCGCAGCCGCAAAAAAGTCCTCGCCATCGGTATTGCCTTTGCCTGCCAAGAGGTTGCTGAAGTGCCTTTCGCGCCACACGATGCCAAACTTGATAAAATGGCGTCCGAAATGGGGGTTTTTTAACCATACCTTATCCCCCACGCCTTAGTTTGGCCGGAATCCTGAAACAAATTAGGCACGGAAAAACCCGTGACCCAATACTCAGCTTGGAGAAGTTCCAATGCGTTTTTTACTTAAAACAGCAAGCTGTCTCGCTTTCCTATTCCTCCTTTTAGCGAGCACGACACCAACGCAAGCTCAACAGCCAGGCGGGACAACGTCCGCGCCGAGCGCTGGCGACTGGACGGAAGAGCGCGCCGAGCGTCAGGAATTTCGCGAAGAGATGGAAATGATCCGTGCCGAACACGAAGAGTTGGATGCCGAACACGATCGATTGAAGACGCAATGCATGAATACCAAAGGTCAAGAACGCATGACCTGCCACGAGAAATGGGAAACACTGCATCAGAAACAAGCTGCCCTGCATGAACGGGTACAAGTTCTGCATGCGAAAATGGCGGCTGAGCATCACCACACCCCAAAACATCATAAGATGAAAAAGCCGACATCATCTGATGATCAATCGGGCGAAGCGGTGGAACCAACGAAGTAGGTGTTACTGATCGATCTGCTTCAAAAGATCGCCGATCCGTGTCGCGAGATTGGAAATCGTATCAATCACTGCGTTTGACGGATCGGGTGACTGATATTCATGCAACGCCGTTTGCCGCATTTCATTTAAATGCAATCGCATTTCGAAACCGAGCCAGCGCTGGGAAACATCGTTTTGAAGATAGGGCGATAGATCCGCCTGCGCCGCATCAAGCTCGCCGGATAAGTCATCACAAAGCTCGACAAGGCCGCCGAACACATTCATCGCCCCATCATCAGTGATTTCATAGCGCGGCGCGCCGCCGCCGATCGCTTGCGATAAAACATTCGTAAGTGCGGGTGCGTGATGACACAAATCGCGAAGCCGGTCGAGCGTGTCGAAAGCTTGCGCAACCGACCAGCGGTAGGTTATCCAATCATTCCCTTGATAAACTTCGAGTACTTTCTCGCCCATCGTCGCGTTCCAATCCTTAAATACTCAGCAACCGTAAAACGGTTGCGCGATCAACAGCCCACAGGAAAGTCGAAAGTCGGGGACCAGCATCCTTGCCGATCAGCAAATTGTAAACATCCTTAAAGAAGGCGCGTTGCGCCTGTTTCATATCCTGTTCCGACATATCGGGACGTTTCGGAATGGCATACACTTTTTCTTCAAGCACAGCGACGGATTCAATCGTGCCCGACAGATAATCGCGCAGTTTGGTCACACGTTCTTTTCCGTCGGCGCTCAACGTCGCAAGATATTCAGCGTTAACCACATCGCGTAGCTGAATGATCTCAGCCGGATTATAATTCACAAGCCAGGATTGTGCTTTTGGCAAACGCGCCGCAATCGACGCCGCGTTGTACGAGAATCCCGACTTTTCAGCGAGTTCCTGCAATTGAGCGACGCGCCATTGCGTGATTTGGCCAAGGGCCACGGCCTGCTTGAATGGAATAGTGGCTTTCTCCTCAGCCGCTGCGGGAACGCCGCTGAATGTCAGAATTTTCTGGCGTGACGGCGTGCATTTGCCTTGCCGGAAAGCTGCCACTTCGCGATCAAACTCATCATACTGACGATAAACTTCGGTATCGAATGCAAGGTTAAAGCTTTGTGTCGGCGCACGGCGCATATAAAGCCACTTCAACAAGGCCGGTTCATAAATTTGCAGCAAGGTTGCCGGCGAGACCGCGAGACCGGTTGAACCGGACATTTTACTGCTGACGCCTTGCAGGCCGACAAATTGATAGCCTTGGAAAACCGGTGGTTCTCTCTTGAACAATTCGCGCGCAATTGTTGCAGACACATCGTAACTGCCACCCGGCGTCGCGTGATCTTTACCGCCGGGCTCGAAATGCACTTTCTCAACGCCCCAGCGCATCGGCCAATCAATTTTCCATTGCAGTTTGACGATCGGCGTTTCTTTAAAATCGATCGTCTCGGTTTTATCGGTCACAACACATCGATAGGTTAGCTTCGTACCACCGTCATAAGAGAGGATCTCTGCCTTATCGGTATTTGAAAAGCGCGAATAGACCACAACGGGATAATAGGTCTTGCGATAGGTTTCGGGATCAATGCCTTTATCAGCATTACCCTTATCGGTTTTGAACTGCAATTGAATGTCGGCGACTTTTTCGCGATTCTGGAGAACAAAGGCGATCTCGTCGGCATAACGGCCTGAGGTGTATTCTTTTGTCTGATAGCGGTAATCGAGATCAATGCCGAGCTCTTTCATCGAATTTTCAAATTCAACTTCATAACGGCGCGCGTAAGATGGAAACTCGCCCCACGGATCCGGAACCGCAGTGAGCGGATAGCCAATATAGCGCGAAAAAGATTGATCGATGCCAACGGGAACTTTGCGGAACCGGTCATAATCGTCCCACGAAAAGAGCAGCCGCGCTTTCTTGCCACGCGCCTTCAGTTCCGTAACCACCGCAAAAGACGTAATAACGTCGCGAAAATTTCCGAAATGGACGATGCCAGACGGGCTAATGCCCGCCGCACAGGTGTACAGGTCTTGATCTTTAAAAGTTGAAAGTACGGTGTCGGTAATGGGGCCAATCCACAGACCGTCGGTATTTTCCGTTGCCGCTGCCTTGTCGGCAGGTTTCTTTTGGGCAGGGCTATTGGTCATCGAATATTCCAAATTCTGTTTTTTCATATGCGTCGGTGCCACGGCGCGTGCAGCAAGCCGCGAAGCCCCATTTTATAAGGTTATTTATGATCCCTGTCGACTGTTACTGACTTACCCACATAATACGGTAAAGCCATTCAATCTCGCGGCGCGGCAAGGTTATGCCTTCAAAACCAGGGTTAAACGAGATTAGTTCAATCCTCTGCGCGGTTTCCTGCCCCAACTGTTTAACCATAACTTCGCCCTTTCGGGTCCGCACAACCACGCGATCGCCACGGCGGGGTTTTTCTGAGGGGGATAAAATAAGACGATCCCCTTCGCGATAAATTGGCTCCAGGCTATTGCCGTTGACTTCCAAAACAAAAGCGTGCGCGTCGGTCAAATCCGGAAAACGGATATCCTCCCAACCGGTACCCATGGGATGACCGGCATCATCAAAATGACCCGCACGTCCGGCCTGCGCATAGCCGAGCAAAGGTAATGTCGTCCGCACCGCCTCACCCTGCGAGGTGGCCAGCACAACGAAGTCATCAAGCTCGGTATTCGTCGTCTGTAAAATGCGCGCGATGCTTTCGGTGGAAGGCCAGCGCTTGCGTTTGGTCGAAACGCGCTTGCTCATATTAAAAATGGTCGGACTTAAACCCGACTTGCGCGCCAGACCTGAGGATGACATCCCGTGTTGTTCGGCCAGACGATCAATAGCACGCCAGATATCTGCATGTTTCAAAGGCATAGGATTATTGTCCTATAGTCAAAAGAAGGGCAAAAGCGCTACTTCTTTTTTGGGTTTAGGTTTTACGCAGCCCGCAAGAGGGAACGGCATTCTGAGATAGTATCGCGAAATAAGGACAATTTTATGATTATCGCAAGCCTCAATACGGACGGGGCTGCTTAATCCCAATAACTTGTTTATACTGACATCTAAGGAATCTCTCGAACAGCGACGCGTATATGGTTTCCATAAAATTAAAAACGGACCGTTCCTTTGCTTTCTATCACCTTGTGCGGCCTTTTCTTTTTCGGCTCGATCCAGAAACAGCCCATCATCTCGCCCTCTCAATTCTCAAAAAAGGTCTCGGCCCAAAGGCTCGCGAAACGGACGATCCGATCTTGCACACGACTGTGTGCGGACTCGATTTTCCCAATCCAATCGGACTCGCAGCGGGATTCGATAAACAGGCCGACCTGATCGGCGAAATCCTCAATCTCGGCTTTGGTTTTACTGAAGTCGGCAGCATCACACCCCTCCCACAACCCGGAAATCCAAAGCCGCGTTTGTTTCGTGTGACGGAAGCAAAGGCCATCATCAATCGCTTCGGCTTTAACAGCGACGGCGCGGATACATGTCTGCCGCGCATTCAAAAATATCACGATGGGACTTCACACTATCGGCGCGGCATTCTCGGCATTAATATCGGAAAAAACAAAGATACGGTGGATGCGGCAAAGGACTATGTCGCTGGCATTAAAAAATTTGCGCTTTATGCTGACTACATCGCTGTCAATGTTTCATCACCTAACACCCCGGGCCTGCGCGATCTTCAGGGCCGCGAGCAACTCGCGGATTTGCTCAAGCAGGTTATGAGCGCGCGTGACGCGAGCGGAAAGAAGCCGCCGGTATTTGTCAAAATCGCACCCGACCAAACCGAGCAACAACAAGAAGACATCGCCGAAGTAGTTCTCGCGTCAGGCGTGCAAGGCATCATCATCAGCAACACGACGGTGAACCGTCCTGGTCATATTCCCCCGGCATTGGCACAAGAAGCTGGCGGTCTTTCCGGCGAACCACTGTTCGATATGTCGACAGCGATTCTTTCGCGCATCTATAAACGCACCGGCGGCAAGCTGCCTATAATTGGTTGTGGCGGCGTTTTTAGCGCCCCGGATGCCTATGCCAAAATCCGCGCGGGTGCATCCTTAGTCCAGCTCTACACGGCACTCATTTATGAAGGACCAGGCCTCGTCCAGCGCATTAACCATGATCTCGCTGCCCTGCTCAAACGCGATGGATTTCAATCCGTGCGCGAGGCCGTGGGTTGTGCGCATCGATAGAATCTTTCGTTTCACGCGCGAAATAAGTTTTTCGTAAGTTCAGAGTTGACCAAAGGACGAATCTGATTTCGAATGTATGCAGATTATTTTTAAATCGTAGGGGGAGACTATTCCATGACGTTTAGAATACAAGGAGACCATTTAGATTTATTGGAAGAGTATGCGGCACACGGAATAATAGCATCCGGAAGGTATATAAAACCTGAACCCGAACCATCCCTTCTTCCCGACCCCCTCATAGACAGAGAAACTCTTCAAGCGCATGCTGCAAGAATAGCAGCAGGAAAAAGGGCAAGCTCAAGCCATCATGCAGGCATACCCTTGCCGGACTGGTTCAGTGACCGTGAAATTCACATACTGTTTTCCCATCTTGGTGAAATTCGAAGAGAAATGGTTACGGGTCTAAATGCTAACCCACTGGGGATACAAAGACATTTTTCTCGCGCTTGACTCTCGTTATCAGATATTTCTATCTTCCGGGCCCTTTTGGCGGTAGAATAAACACTTCGCTTAAAGGCTGTTTGACGGGACTATCCAAGGGCAGCATACCGGGTGGCTTCGATAGATATCGAGCCTTACACCGGGCGGTAAAACTGAAATATCGAACACAACAATAAGGCACAGCGCACATGCAACTTTCCGTTAAAGGCAAGCAAATCGACGTTGGTGACGCTCTCCGCAGCCACGTTGAAAACCAGCTTACAGAAATCACCGGCAAGTATTTCAGCGACCCCCTTGATGCGCAGGTCACATTCTCACGCGAAGCACATATGTTCCGCGCCGACATTGCCGTGCATGCGGGCCGCGGCATTCTGCTCCAGGCCAACGCGAGCGCGGGCGAACCTTATCCTGCGTTCGATGCGGCCGCCGCACGTATTGCTGGCCGTCTGCGTCGCTACAAGAACAAGATCAAACATCACCACCACGAAAACATCCGTCAGGACGATGCGATGATGGCGAGCGCGTTCGTGCTCAAAGCCGACGAACATGACCGTGAAGAACAGGTCAACGACAATCCCGTTGTGGTTGCCGAGATGACCACGCCGATTGAAACGCTGACCGTGAGCGAAGCCGTGATGCGGCTCGATCTCAGCGACCTGCCGGCATTGATGTTCCGCAACCGTGCGAACAACGGCCTTAATATGATTTACCGTCGCCCGGACGGACATATCGGCTGGGTCGATCCTGCCAATGATGTGGCAGCTTCGACCAAAGTTAAATCCAAGGCTTAAACCCCAAAACGACAACAATGGCGCGGATAACAATGCGAGAACTCCTTTCACCCCAAGCCGTTATTGCGCATATGAATGCCGCCACCAAAAAAGATGTGCTGCAGGAAGCCGCGCAACACGCCGCACGTCTGATGGGCAAAGATGCCCATACGGTTTTTGATGTGTTGTGGGAGCGCGAGCGTCTGGGCACCACCGGCGTTGGCTATGGCATTGCCATTCCGCATGGCCGCTTGGAAGGTTTGAAGCAGGTGCAAGGCTTCTTTATCCGCCTCGCGCAGCCGGTCGCGTTTGAAGCCGTTGATGATCGTCCGGTT
>Ga0206921_10266_pt1 | contig 12970 bp, 8 predicted proteins | sample Alteio_BWOrgHeat_66_FD_152930 | JGI IMG/M metagenome (GOLD analysis project Ga0206921, IMG submission 152930) | Enriched cells from forest soil in Barre Woods Harvard Forest LTER site, Petersham, Massachusetts, United States -... | ecosystem: Environmental > Terrestrial > Soil > Temperate forest >...
ATCGAGAAGTAAAAACGGTTCGACAGTTCGGTATTCGCCTTGGCAGCCGGATTGGAGGCGCTCACCGGATAATGACTGAAATACTCCGCAATGGATGTTTTGAAAGTTACCGAGTTATTGGTTGCCGCGATGGGAGCGGCATTGTACCATTTCGAAGTGGCGGTTTGAATGGGCGCATAACTGCTGGCTCCGATCACATTGGTGATCTGCGTCATGGACTTGCCGCTGCTGCCCGTGAGGGACAGGTTGATCGTGATACTGCTGTCACCGCTGAGCGAGGTGGATACCGTAGGGTCCGGCCGGTAGTCCACGGCATTGGTCACAATGATGGGCGTTTGCCCGGGATTATAGTCCGAATAATTGGGGCCAAGACCGGTTTGTTTGGTGCAGCCCGCCGACGCGGCAACGGCGAGGAAGATGGCGTATATCGAAATTTTATGGATGAACATATGCATTCTCTTTTAAGATTGATAAAACTTATTTAGCCCACCAGAGCTTCACATCCACCAGCGGTCTTGGGTTAGGCGCATTGGGATTGGTCGACAACTCCCCGATGGTATAGGGCAGGCGGGTCGGGATCACAGATGGATCATCGCCGCCCGGGTTCAGCGGAAGGGCGAGGGTAGGATACCCTGTCCGGCGGTAATCGTCGAACACCTCGATACCGTTACCGCACCATGCGATATATTTCTGAGTGATGATCTGCTGCAGCATCTGTTGCTGCGTGCCGCTGAGTGTCACCACGGTGGGGTTCGCGGCGAAATAAGCATTGATATCGGATTGCGCCATTCCTATTTTCTGCATATTGGCCATGATCCCGGCCTGGTAATATGCATTCGGGTCGCCGGGTGTGCCGAGGACCAGGGCTGCTTCCGCCAAAATGAAATTCACCTGGAAATTGGTAAGCAGGCGGATGGGTGCTGCGCCTAAGGATGTGGGACTCGAAAGCGGAGCGATCAGGTAGGTGCCGTATTGGGAACGGGTGGCCTGAGCGGGCGCCACTGCGTTGGAGCCATTGTTAAATCCTACGAAGACGCCGTTCGGTTTGGTGAAGAATTTCGCCAGCCGCAGCGTGTCGTTGAAACCTTGCATTATCGCCTGGAAACGCGAACTGAGCATCTGGTCACCGGGCCGGTTGATATAGTTGAAATTATAGATCGGGTTCTGGTTGCTCGTGGAGGTACCGAACGGAACCTCGAAATCCAGGGTATTCGAGTTGATGTAATTGTTTCCGCTCAGCACGCTGGTGATCACCGATTTTGCCATCGTGGGGTTGACATTGGTCAGCATGATGGCGAATTTCAGCAAGAGGGTATTTCCCATCCGGGTCCATTTTGTCAGATCGCCGCCATAGACGATGTCATCGGTCTTTGGTTTCAGCGCGCTGGTTTTGGCCAGATCGGCCAGACCGCTGTTCACCAGGTCGAAAAGACTCCGGATGCCGAGGCTGGCGTTGCCCTGGTAAATATCCTGGACCTTGTCAAATCGTGGGTAGGTGAATTTATCCCCCTGGCCTGCCTGCGAATAGGGGACATCTCCCCAGATGTCGGTGAGGATCGAAAACGCGTAGGCCATTTCCAATTTAGCGATACCGGAATAGGCAGGGCTGGTAGCGGAATCCAGATTGATCATGGCGACGCAATTGTTGATGCTGCCGCCATAAAGCTCGCCGTTCCATTGGTTGTCGAAGGCGCCGCTGAAATTATAGACATCATAGCCCTGGGTCTGGTTGGCCACCCCGGCAATTTGCTGCATGATAGCGGAGGTAGCCCGGTCGAGGTCATTGCTGTTGGCGAAGGCTATGCCGATCTCCGTCGTCGGCAGCAATACGGAAGGCGGCACCTGTGTCGGTGCGTTGGGGTTGGTATTGACGTTCAGGTATTTCTTGCAGGAACCCAATAGCATGGCCGCCACCGATAGCATCAGGAGCGTCCGGCAATTTCGGTTTATATGAATCAGTTGCAATTTCATGATCGATTTTTTTTGATGTCTTTATAAAGAAACTTTCAGACTGGCGCCGATAGTCGTTGCATTCGGGGTGCCCTGAAGATCCAGACCGCGGATATTGCCTGCGCCCTGTGTATTCAGTTCAGGATCGAAGAAGGCATTGGGGGCGACATGGAACAGGTTGTTGGCAAAAACGGAGACCCGGATATAATTTATCTTCAGGCTCTTGGCGATGCTGCCGGGAAGGTCATAGCCAAGCGTTATATCCTGCAGACGGAAAACGGTAGCGTCATAAACGTTGAATTCGCTCTGCAAACCGCCGAGTGTCTGCCAGTAGGTCTGCGCCGGGATCTGGATATTGTTTTGGGTATATTTCCCGTTCGTCAGGATCTCCCCTGGCAGGATCCAGGGTTTCTCGCGGTCTTTGCCGGTCTCGCTCCACGCGCCCCTCGATTTGTAAGAAGCCGCCGTGAAGGACAGTACCTGACCACCCTTGATGAAATTGAAGGTAAACCCGAGCGAAAGTGTCTTATAGTGGAAGGTATTGGAAACGCCCAGGATATAATCCGGGTTGGGGTTTGCGAGGATCTGGTTGGCGATCGTCGTGGCGTATACGCCGGTGCCGGAATTGATGAGACGGGCGCCGGTGGTGCTGTCGCGCGGGATGAGACCTCCGATGATCACGCCATAAGGTTGTCCCACCTTTATGGATGGGACAGAGCCGATAAAGGCGCTGCCTGGTATGGAAAAGCTGGTGATGCCCGAGAAAATGCTGACGACCTTGTTGATGTTCCTGGTGAAATTGCCGACGATATCCCAGCGGACATTTTTGGTGGCGATGGGTTCGACGGAAAGCGTCAGTTCGATCCCTTTGTTCGTCATTTTACCCGCGTTGACCGTCTTAGTGGTGAAGCCGGTGGACGGAGGGATACCGACCGAGAAGATCTGGCTCGTGCTTACTGTATTGTAGACGGTAGCGTCCAGCGAAGCGCGGTTGTTCCAGAAGCCCAGGTTGGCGCCTATTTCATAAGACGTAACGAACTCGGGCGCCAGCACATTGGGCGCGATGGTCGAGCTCAGGGTGAAACCCGCGACGGAGCCGTAGGGGAAGGTGAAATTGGCAACGTTGTTGCCATAAGCGCCTTTCACATAAGTGTTGGACAAAAGATAGGGTGGCGCGTCGGTGCCGACCTTGGAAATATTGGCGCGCAGTTTACCATAGGTGAGGATCTTGGAGTCTATATGGAAGGCATCTGTGAAGACAAAGGTAGCGTTGACTGAAGGATAGAAAAACGTATTCTTGCTGGTCGACAGGGTAGAGGATTCATCGGCGCGTCCCGTTGCTTCCAGGTAAAGATAACCGCGCCAGTTGAAGGACACCTGTCCGTAATACCCTAACAGGCGTTGCACGGTGGTCTGCTCTGCGGTGCCGACGGCGAAATTGGTACCGTTGCTGATCTGATAGAAACCCGGGATCGATAGTGCATCGGCCTGTGCCGTCACGACCTGGAAACGCCGCTGGTTGATGTTCTGGCCCACCAGGCCGGTGATGTTGAGGTCCTTGACAAAGATGTCGTTTTTGTGCGCGGTGATGATCAGATCGCCGTTCAACTCGCTTCGGTAGATAGTGCTTTCCAGGTCCTGGCCGGCGGGAACGCGGGCCGAACTGATCGCAAAGATCTGTTTCCGGCGGTCGGTATAGGCATCGATACCTAAACGATAGTTGATATTCAGCCAGGGGTAGAGATCATATCCCGCGTTGACGCTGCCGATCACACGGTAAAGATTGCTTTTGAGCGGATTCTTGTAGGCATCATAGTAAGGGTTGTCCTGACCCGTGATCGGCCAGTTATTGGTGCCGTCGGGGTTCTGATAGGTGCCTTTGACCCTGGTGGTGGTGAGATCGATGCTGCGTGCGAGGCCTTCGATGACAGCGAGCGAACTGGCGCCGTTACCATCCAGGATGCCGGTCTGCAGGGTATTCAAGAAGTTGACCGAGCCTCCGACCCTGATCTTGTTCCTGAAAACGGTGTTGCCGCCAAACTTGACACTGGCCCTGTTGACCGAGGTATTGGGCAGGATGCCGGTCTGCGCCAGGTAACCGCCCGACAGGATGAAGTTTTGTTTGGCATCGCCTCCGCTGATGCTGAGATTATTGTCCGAAATGGAACCTGTCTGGAAAAAATCGTTGATGTTATTAGGATAGGCCTGATAGGGCACCGGCGCCCCGCCGACGAGGAGACCGTTAGCTATCGATGGTGTGGCTCCGAATTTGGGGCCCCACGAGTTGGAGGAAGCAGGGTTATAGACACCGGTAGAACCCTGTCCGTACAGGTTTTGCACCTTAGGCAGGCCTTCCATGTTTTGCATGCTGTAGGAAGTACTGGCGACGACCTCGCTGCGACCATTGACACCGCCTTTTTTGGTGGTGATGATGATGGCGCCTGCGGCTGCCCGTGAACCATATAAGGCAGCGGCGCCCGGTCCTTTCAGGATGTTGATCGACTCGATGTTGTTCAGATCGAGATCGAGCGCCCGGTTGGCAGGCTGCTGGTCACCCAGCGTACCATTGGGGCCGCCGTTGGTGCGGTCCACATCATTGCTGATGATGACCCCGTCCACTACGAAAAGCGGCTGATTGCTCCGGGTGAAAGAGGTGATACCCCGGATATTGATGTTGACGGAAGCGCCCGCGCCTCCGCTGGCCCCGGTAATATTGACGCCGGCTACCTTGCCTTCCATGGCGCTGACGATGTTGACCTGCCCTTTATCGGCGAGCTGGTCGGCTTTCAGCTGTTGGGTAGCATATCCGAGCGAGCGTTTGTCGCGCGAAATGCCCAGTGACGTGACGACCACTTCGGATAAAGTGGCGTCCTTTGCGGTCAAGGTGACTAAGATGGATGTTTTGTCCCCGATCTCAATATCCTGCGTGATCCAGCCGATGGCTGAGACAGCCAGTGTCTTGGCCGTTGGCGGGACATTTAGGGTGAAGGCGCCATCCGGTCCGGAACTGGTGCCGGTACGGGCATCTTTGATCATAATGGTGGCGCCTGGTACAGGCTTTCCGTTGAGGTCGGTAATCTTTCCGGTGATCGTCCGGTTCTGCGCGAGCAGGTGTAATTGGAATAATAGTAAAATACTACTCCCAAGCAGCTTTAGCTTTCTCATCGAATTGTAGTTTAATTTTGGTTGGCAGTTATTGATTCTTGTGGATCGTCTTCGGGAGGCTGGCCGGGGTCGCTGTGGAGAATTGACCGCATGGCAGAGGGTTTAGCCCCAATCTTTGGGTTGCATATTCATAGATTAGCTAGTTTTGGTTGCGAAGAATTACTACGAATATAGTCTGAACGCAGGATAGACTTGCCGGGTTTCCTGGCCTGTTATTATTTTCCCATTTGAAATTTTCTATTGAATTTGATGAATGGACATATTATTTCTAATGAAATACATCAAATATTGAATAATATTAATAGCATTTTCGCCATATTAAATATGGATTAAAATCGGGTCGCCTTACTAATTAAAAAAAAAGTAGTGCCGGTGCAGCTATTGCAATGAACAAAGCCTTCCGGTCATCCCGGAAGGCTTTATCTCTATGGATCGTTTTCTTATTGAAGCCGGATGCGGAGACCCTGATCGATGGCGTCGAGGAATTCCTCCGTATAAAGGTAATGTTTGCCGTGTTCGACCTTATTGCCGTGTACACAGATGGCAAGGTCTTTCGTCATCTTCCCACCCTCGACCACTTCGATGCAAACGCTTTCCAGCGCATTGGCGAAATCGATCAGCGGCTGATTGCCGTCCAGCTTACCCCGGAATGCGAGGCCGCGGGTCCAGGCAAAGATGGACGCGATGGGGTTGGTGGAGGTAGGTTTGCCTGCCTGGTGATCGCGGTAGTGGCGGGTCACCGTGCCATGCGCCGCCTCGGCCTCCATGATCTTGCCATCGGGAGTGATCAGCACGGAGGTCATCAGACCGAGTGAACCGAAGCCCTGGGCCACGGAATCGCTCTGTACGTCGCCGTCATAGTTCTTGCAAGCCCAGACGAAATTGCCGTTCCATTTCAGCGCGCTTGCCACCATATCGTCGATAAGGCGATGTTCATAGACGATGCCTGCATCCTGAAAAGGTTTTTTGAACTCTTGCTGATAGATATCTTCGAAGATATCTTTGAAGCGGCCGTCGTATTTTTTGAGGATAGTGTTTTTGGTGGACAGGTAGAGCGGCCATTTCTTGCTGAGCGCCATATTGAAACAGCTGCGTGCGAAACCCTTGATGGATTCGTCGGTATTGTACATCGAGAGCGCTACGCCATCTCCTTTGAAGTTGAACACTTCGAAGGTTTGAGGCGCGCTGCCGTCCTCGGGGGTAAAGGTCATGGTCAGCCGCCCCTTGCCCTTGATAACAGTGTCCGTGGCCCTGTATTGGTCGCCGAACGCATGGCGGCCTACAATGATCGGGGCGGTCCAGTTGGTGACCAGCCGGGGCACATTCTTCATTACGATGGGCTCGCGGAATACCGTCCCATCGAGGATATTGCGGATCGTACCATTGGGGCTCTTCCACATCTGGTGGAGATTGAACTCCTTGACCCGGGCTTCGTCCGGAGTGATCGTGGCGCATTTGATGCCGACACCGTATTGCTTTATCGCATTGGCGGCATCGATAGTGACCTGATCGCCGGTTTGATCACGGTGTTCGACGCCCAGATCGAAATATTTGATATCGATATCCAGGTAGGGAAGGATCAGTTTGTCTTTGATGAATTTCCAGATAATGCGGGTCATCTCGTCGCCGTCCAGCTCGACGACAGGATTGGTAACTTTAATTTTTTTGGCCATATTTCTTTCTTTTTATCGCTAAAAGGATAGCAAACCTAGCGAAAAATGACGAATTTTGAACATGCTGGAACTGCTGCGGCAATATGTGTCGGATTATGTTACGCTCACCGATGAAGATTTCTCGATTCTTGCGACGAAGATCATGGTGAGGACTTTTGACAAACATGTGCAATTGATCCAGCCCGGAGAGGTGGAACGGCACATGAATTTTGTGGTGAAGGGCCTGGTGCGCCAATATTTCTACAAAGGCAGGACCGAGGTCGTGACTGTGCTGGCGCGGGAGCGGGAACTCGTCAGCGCATCCGCATCCTTCCTTTCGGGAGAGCCTTCCAATTATTTTGTCGAGACCCTGGAACCGACCACGCTGCTTTCGCTGACGCGGGAGGACCTGGAGGATGTGTACCGGCAGAGTCCCCGGGTCGAGCGGGTAGGGCGGTTGATGACCACCCAGTTCGTGTTGCAAAAAGAGGAATGGGAGCAGGGGTATATGCGGATGGATACGCGCGAGCGGTTCATCCGGTTCGTTGAAAAGGATCCGGGGCTGATCCAGCGTGTTCCGCAGAAATACCTGGCTTCGTATCTGAACATGAAACCGGAGACCTTCAGCCGGCTGAAACATCTTTTAAAAAAGAGGCCCGTACCCGGCCGTTAAACCATCGACATGAGCGATTCCATTGGCTCGTACAAGGCTTCCCTCGAGGGGTTGTACCGTTATCTTTCCCGATATGTTCCGCTGACCAGGCAGGAATTCAGCCAATTGTTGCCTTATATCGAGATACGCGAGTTCGATAAAAAAGTGAAGGTCATCGATCACGGCGAGATCGAACGGTACCTGAATGTCATTGCCTGGGGCCTGGTGCGGAAATACCTGCCGGTGAAAAACAGAGAGATCACGATCGGGCTTGCCGCGGAGGGACATATCGTCCATTCGGAGCTGTCGTTCCATTATCGGATCCCTTCGGCGACGGTGATCGAAACTATCGAGCCGACCGTATTCTTTTCGATCTCCTATGACAGTCTGCAGGAACTATACGACCGGTTTCCCAAGGCCGAGCGGTTGGGCCGTTTGCTGATCTCCGACCTCTATGTTCGCAAGGACAACCGCTATTTCGATCAGCTGCTCCAAAGCACGCGCGAGCGGTTTCTGCAATATGTGCGGACCCATCCGCAGATGATGCAGCGGGTGCCCCAGAAATACATCGCCTCTTATCTCAACATCAAACCGGAGACCTTCAGCCGTCTGAAACATTTGATGAGGCCCGGAAAGGTCCGGGCAAGCGTCACAAGCTGACAACGAGCACAGGGATCTTCAGTTCGTGACGCACGGCATTCACCGTCTGACCGTAGATCAGGTCTTTCAACCCCGTGTGTCCGTGAGAACCGATGACCAGCATATCTGCCCTGTATTCCTTGACGATGCGGGCGATCTCCCGGCTGCGATTCCGAAAACCCAGTACGGAGCTGCTTTCCAAGCCTTTTTCCCGGAGCATTTTGCTATAGTTGTCCAGGCGTTCCTGGTCTTTTCGTGTTTCATAGTCATCGCTTTCCTTTCCAAGCATACGGGCGGAAGCGCTTTCCACCACATGGATCAGCAGGTAACGCGCCTCCTTTCCGCCTTGCCCCGCCGCATAGGCCAGCAATTTCTCGTCGTGTTCGCTGAAATCCAGGGCTACGGCGATATGCCGGAAAGAGGGAGGCGTCCAGTCCTGCAGGTTATCGGGTTGAGGATGCAGTTGTGGGACCGACCGGCGGATCCTTCGTTCGATAAAGGGATGCAGGCTGATATAGCCCAGCAGGGCGAGGCCGGCCAGTCCCAGCAGGCCGGCCGCTATTTTCCATGGTAGACCGCCGGGGGCGGCCATGAATGGCGCGGCCTCTTCGATCACCAGCTTCATATTGAGCCAGACCAGCACGCCGGCGCAGGCCCAGGATAAGACCCGGATATGGGGCCGGATAGTGAATGCGCCCATGGTCGATTTATCACTGACGAAATGGATCAGGGGAATGATGGCGAATCCCAGCTGCACGCTGAGCAAAACCTGGCTTAGCACCAGGAGATTGTCGGCTTCCGATTCGCCGGCCAGCAGGATCACCGCTACGGCCGGGACAATGGCCAGCAGTCTTGTCAATAGCCTGCGGACCCAGGGATTGATCCGCAGCTGGAGATAGCCTTCCATGACGATCTGCCCGGCCAGCGTACCGGTGAGGGTAGAGCTCTGGCCCGAAGCGATCAGGGCGACGGCAAACAATTTCGGAGCGAGATCGGTCCCCAGCATGGGAAGCAATTGGTAGGCTTCTTTGATCGAGGCGACATTCGTCCGTCCGGTATTATAGAACACGGTGGCGGCCAGGATAAGGATGGCTGCGTTGACCAGGAAGGCCAGGTTGAGCGCCACGGCGCTATCTAAAAAATTGATCTTTAGCGCTCTGCGGATCTGACCCGGCAGTGAGCCGATCTTTCGGGTCTGTACGAGCGCGGAGTGCAGATAAAGATTATGGGGCATGACCGTGGCGCCGATGATGCCGATGGCGATATAGAGGGCGCCCTTCCCTTTCAGAACGGGGACAAGACCCGAGGCTACATCGCGGATCGAGGGCCGGGCGAGTATTATTTCGAATAGGAACGAGCCGCCGACGACCGCGATCAGGCCGATAATGAAGGCTTCCATGCGTCTCATGCCCAGCCGCTGGAGAAAAAGGAGCAGGAAGGTATCGAGCGCGGTAAAACAGACGCCATAGACGAGCGGAAGCCCCGTCAGCAGCTGGATGCCGATGGCCATGCCCAGTACTTCCGCGAGATCGCAGGCGGCAATGGCGATCTCTGCCAGTACATACAACGGAATATTGATATAGGCAGGATATACTTCCCTGTTGGCCTGGGCGAGATCCCGACCCCTGACGATGCCCAGCCGCGCCGACAGGTTCTGGAGGAGGATCGCCATACCGTTGCTCATCAGCAGCACCCATAGAAGGGAGTAACCGAAGCGGCTGCCGCCCGCAAGATCGGTGGCCCAGTTGCCGGGGTCCATATATCCTACGCTTACAAGGTAGGCCGGACCGAAAAAGACGAACAGCTGCCGCCACCACGATCCTTTGCGCGTGGTATCGATACTGCCATGCACTTCGCTTAAACTAACGTCTTTCTGTAGCTTGTTCATCATCATTGACCAATACATTTTTGGCCACCCGGGCGCTGAGCGTGACCGGGGGCCGGTTACCGACCTTTACTTCCAGCGAGTCGTCGAACGGAAATCTCTTTCGTATTTCAATCCTGGTTCCCAGCCGGATATGGTGATATTGCAACATTTCGAGCATTTCAGAGGTCTGGCTGGCGATGCAGGAGACCTGGGCGATCTTGTTCAACGGCAGATCCGCGAGACTGACCTGCCGGCGCAGCTGCAACCTGCCCTGACTGTCGGGGATAGGGTCTCCGTGAGGGTCGGTCTCCGGGAAGCCTAAAAAGGAATCCAGCCGGTCGATCAGCTTCCGGCTGCTGATATGCTCCAACTCCTCGGCGATCTCGTGCACTTCATCCCATCCGAATTGCAACTTTTTTACCAGGAAATATTCCCACAGGCGATGTTTGCGGATGACCAGCACCGCGGCCTTTCTTCCTTCATTGCTCAATTTGAACCCCTTGTAGCGCTCGTAAATCAGCAGCTTCTGTTCTTTCAGCTTTTTCAGCATATCGGTCACGGAAGCAGGCCGGGTCGACAGGGCCGCGGCCAGGGCGTTCGTGGTGACGATGCCGTGCTCCTGCTGCAGATGGAAGATGGCTTTGAGATGATTCTCTTTGCTGGCGGAATATTTCATGTTCGAGCAGGCTAAAATTAATTTTAGACAAATCTAAAAATAAAAAAGGAATTTTGGGGCACTAAAATTGTTTATTTTTATCCTATGAACAAATACCTGTTACTGATCGTGTTACCGGTAGTTCTTTTTTCATGCAAGAGCAAAAAAGTGTCCCTCGCTGTCAACGATGAATCCGTGAATATTTCAGATTTTCTGGAGTCTTTTCAACCGTTGCAGCTGCCCTACGAGGTCACCGACACGATCCTGCGGCGGAAAGATCCCGAGACGACCCTCATCAATACCGGTTTGTTCGTTCGTTTCGTACCCGACAGCATCCTGCCCCGTCTTTTTGGCAAGGAGACACGCGTTCGTCTCTACGCGATCGGCAGGATCAGGGTACCGGATGCCGAGAATTATCTTTTCGTCAAAGGCATCGGAAGAGACCGCCGCATTTTGTATATCCTCTGTTTTGACAAAAAGAACCGGTTTGCCGCCGCCCGCCCCGTTCTCTATTCCGACAATGAGCCCGGCGTCACCGGTAAAGTGGATATGGATAACAAATACACGCTTACCCTGCTGCACCAACGGAAGGCATCCGACGGACAGGTCTTCTATCATCGCGACGCTTATGTGTTTGCGGAAGGGACCGGTTTCTCGCTGATCCTTACAGAATCCAATGAGGGCAAGCCGAAGATCGCCCCGGTCTATGATCCCATCGATACCCTGTCGCATAAACACCGGTATTCCGGTGACTACGCACAAGACAAACGGAACCTGGTTTCGATCAGGGACGGCAGAGATCCCTCCCGTTTTCTTTTCTTCGTGCATTTTGAGAAGAATGGGGGCACCTGCAAGGGAGAACTGAAAGGCGAGGCAAAATTCGTTTCCCCCGGTGTAGCGCGCTACCGGTCCTATTCCGACCCTTGTGCGATAGAATTCACCTTTATCCCGGAAGGCGTATCGCTTAAAGAGACAGGCGGTTGCGGCGTACACCGGGATATCCCCTGCTTTTTCGAAGGGTATTTTGAAAGGAAAAAGGCCCCGCGCGGGGTCCAGAAGGCCCACCACAATTGAAACCCGGATTATCCGTTATAGACGGCCATAGGCCGCAAAAGGGCGGAGACGCGATTTTTTGGAGGGAAACCCTAATCCTGCATATATTGCGTACTTTTTACATGGATAAATAATTTGGTTTGGCTATGAGCTTTAAAAATTATGTAGTGCCTTACGCCGTGGACGAGCGATATTCTAAAAAAGTGGCGTATTTCTCGATGGAGTTTGCTGTGCATCAACCTTTGAAAATATATAGCGGGGGCCTGGGCTTTCTGGCAGGTTCCCACCTGCGCAGCGCCTACGAATTGCGCCAGAACATGATCAATATCGGAATTCTTTGGAAGTATGGCTATTACGATCAGGGCCGTAACCAGGACCAGACGCTGGCTGTCGCATGGATGGAAAAACAATACAGCTTCCTGGAAGACACCGGTATCCGATACCAGGTGACGATTCATGATCACCCCGTATGGGTAAAGGTTTGGTACCTCAATCCCGAGACTTTCCAGAGCGCCCCCTTATTCCTGTTGAGCACCGATGTGCCGGAGAACGACTATGTCTCGCAAACGATCACCCACCGGTTATACGACGCCAATGTGGCGACGAAAGTAGCCCAATTCATCCTGCTCGGTGTCGGCGGCGCCAAACTCGTGGACGAACTGGGCTTCAAACCCGATCTCTACCATCTCAATGAAGCCCATGGGATCAGCTCGGCTTTTTATTTGTATCAGAAATACAACAAGGATATCGAAGAGGTGAGGAAGCGCATGGTCTTTACCACGCATACGCCGGAAGAGGCCGGCAACGAGAAACACGATATATATCTCTGTCACAAGATGAGTTATTTCTGCGGATTGTCCATCGAAGAGGTGAAAAAACTGACGGGGCTGGAAGATGACGCCTTCAATCATTCGCTGGTCGCGCTGCGGTTTGCCCATCTGGCCAATGGCGTCTCGCAATTGCATGGCACTGTCTCGCGGGCCTTGTGGAGCAAATACAAGGATATATGTCCTATCATCGCCATCACCAATGCGCAAAACTGGCGGTACTGGGCCGATAAGGAACTGTATCGGAAAATGGAGGAAGGCAACGATTACTGGTGGGACGACCGTAAAAAATATTTGAAAAAAAGGAGTTTCGAGATCGTCGCCGACCAGACCGGCAAACTCTTCAACCAAAATGTCTTCACACTGGTGTGGGCGCGGCGGTTCGCAGGATATAAACGAGCCGGTCTGCTGACCAGGGACATGGACCGGTTTAACCGCCTGATCAACGATACGAAGTATCCCATCCAGATCATCTGGGCCGGGAAACCCTACCCGATGGATTATCCGGCA
>Ga0206921_10269_pt1 | contig 12883 bp, 15 predicted proteins | sample Alteio_BWOrgHeat_66_FD_152930 | JGI IMG/M metagenome (GOLD analysis project Ga0206921, IMG submission 152930) | Enriched cells from forest soil in Barre Woods Harvard Forest LTER site, Petersham, Massachusetts, United States -... | ecosystem: Environmental > Terrestrial > Soil > Temperate forest >...
GTTGCCCGGCATCTTGATGGGGTAATGCATGATGACCTCGCAGCAGACATAACCCCAGAAGATGCCCAAAAGCGTACCCACCACTCCGATGAATAGTCCCTCGAAAATGAAAATGGTCATGATGCTCTTATTAGTGCTGCCCATGGCCTTAAGAATGCCGATCTCGCGGGTCTTCTCCACCACCATCATGGTCAGGGGGTTGATGATGTTGAGTGTCGCCACCAGGATGATGAGGGACATGATGATGCCCATGACCAGTTTTTCGATGAGAAGGGCGCTGAAGAGGGGCCGGTGCATATCCAGCCAATCTTGCACTAGGTAACGGCCTTGGAACTTTTCTCGGATATCCTTGGCGATCTTGGGAGCCATATCGACATCGTCCACCTTGACCGCAATGGCGGAAACATCGTTCTCCAACTTGTACATCTTTTGCCCATTTGCCAGGGAAACATAGGTATAGGCCAAGTCATCGTCATACATGCCACTCGTGAGAATACCCACCACTTGGAACTTCATGCTTTGGGGCATCATGCCCAGAGGGGTCTGCTGGAGAATGGGGAGAAAAAGAATGACATCGTCCCCCACCATCACTTGAAGGCGCTGAGCCAGGGCAGAGCCCAGAAAGATACGTTCAGGACGGCCCGCGCCATCCGTGGGCGGACTATTCAGGTCAGTGGCTTTGGCTTCCCAGAGGTATTTATTCAGGTCGATGAGGGCTCCCGGCTTGTCCGGTTCCACTCCTCGGACCAATACACCTATAGAACGCTCCCGGGAGCGGCACAAGGCCTGGCCTTCTACATAAGGCCCCGCCACCTTCACGTGGTCCATGTGGCGGATGATGTCGGTGACTTGCTGATAGTTGGAAAGGGGATGATTCTGGAAACCCGAGACGAAAATGTGGGCGTTGAGACCCACGATCTTGGATTTAAGGTCCTCGGTGAACCCGTTCATGACCGAAAGCACAACATTCAAGGCCATCACGCCGATGGCCACGCCGATGACGGATATCCAGGTCAACACCGAAATTGCGGCCCGCTTGCGCTTGGAGCGCAGGTAGCGAAGGCCTAGGAATATTTCAAAGGGATAGTTCAACGAAGACCTCGTACCTTCTTGCGGTCATTCAAAGATCATCTTTTCGACGTCGTCCCGTTGTCTTAACAACGGGAACAAGATGACGTCCCGGATGGAGGGACTATTGGTCAAAAGCATGAGAAGCCTGTCAATGCCGATGCCCACGCCGCCCGCGGGAGGCATTCCATAGGAAAGGGCCAGGATATAGTCTTCGTCCAAATACATCCCTTCCTCGTCCCCGGCCTTTCGAAGGTCCACTTGCTTCTCAAACCGACGCCTTTGGTCAATGGGGTCGTTCAATTCGGAAAACCCATTGCAGATCTCCCGTCCCAACACGAAAAGCTCGAACCGTTCGGTCAAACCGGGGTCGTCCGCCTTGGCCTTGGCCAAGGGCGAGACTTCAACTGGGAAGTCCGTGATGAAAGTCGGTTGCACTAGCTTGGGTTCCACCAATTCCCCAAAAAGAAGGTAAGCCAGTTCGGCTTTGGAAAGCTTGTCCACGTGTTTGACCTGGATGGCCGTGGCCTTGAGCCTCTTCTTCAGGTCCTCAATGGAAACAGCGTCAAAATCAATGCCACCGATCTCCTTCAACGCTTGGAAGAGAGGTAGTCGCTTAAAGGGCGGCGTGAAATCCAGTTCGGTTTCTTCGAATTTTAGCTTGAGACCCTGGCCGGCGGCCTTGGCAGCCTCGGCAATGAGGTTCTCGGTCAAGGTCATCACGGTCTCATTGTTCCCATAGGCCTGGTAAGCCTCCAACATGGTGAACTCGGGGTTATGTTTGATGCTGATGCCCTCGTTCCGGAAATTTCGGTTGATCTCATAGACCTTCTCGAAACCGCCGACGATAAGCCGCTTCAGGTACAGCTCTGGCGCCACCCGCAGGAACAGATCCATATCCAAGGCATTGTGATGGGTCGTAAAGGGCTTAGCGGCGGCCCCTCCAGGGATGGAATGCATCATGGGCGTTTCAACTTCCAAGAACCCGAGGGAGTCCATGTACTTCCGCATGGCGGCAACCACTCGCGAACGGGTCTCAAAGGTCTTGCGGACATCCTCATTCACGATCAGGTCCACATAGCGGTTCCGGTAGCGGATCTCAACGTCGGTCAAACCATGCCACTTTTCGGGAAGCTGGTGGAGGGACTTGCTAAGCACTGTGAAAGATTGGACGTGAACGCTCACTTCCCCAGTCTTGGTCTTGAAGGGGAAGCCTTTAACACCCACGATGTCACCTAGGTCGAGGAGCTTGAAGATCTCATAAGCTGGCTCTCCCACGCCGTCCTTGCGGAAATAGACCTGTATCTTGCCTTGGGCGTCCTGAATATGCGCGAAACTGCTCTTGCCCATATCCCGGATGGTCATCAAGCGTCCGGCGATGGAGACCTGTTCGTCTTCCCGGTGTTCACCAGCTTGCAGACCCTGGTGCTTTTCCAGTATCTCCTTGGAATGGTGGCTGACCTCGTAGGCTGCAGAAGGATAGGGATTTATCCCCTTTTCTTTCAGGGCCTTGAGCTTGTCCATTCGGACTTTGAGGAATTCATTGAGTTCGGACATTATTTTCCCGTTCTTGAGTAAAAATGAGCGCCCAGTATAACAAACCACCAACGTCAGCCGGTAGCCGTTAGCCTTTAGCTAAGAGCCAACCGCTACCCGCCAAAAGCTGTTTGTTAGTCGACTAATTTTGCCTTCAAGGCCGCTTCGATGAACATATCCAGGTCACCGTTCATGACATCGTCGATCATGGCCGTTTCCGCCTCGGTGCGGTGGTCCTTGACCATTTGATAGGGTTGGAAGACGTAGGACCTTATCTGGCTTCCCCACTCGATCTTCTTCTTGGCCCCCGCTACCTTTGCCATCTCCACGTCATGCAGGTCTTGGTGATATTGGAACAGCTTGGCCTTGAGCATCTTCATGGCCTGTTCCTTGTTCTGTAATTGGGACCTTTGGGTTTGGCAACCGACGATGATGCCCGTGGGGATGTGGGTCAAACGGACAGCCGTTTCGACCTTATTCACGTTTTGGCCGCCCTTGCCGCCGGAACGGAAGGTATCGAATTGGATGTCTTCCCAACGGATCTCGAATTCGACCTCGTCCACCTCGGGCATGACATCCACGGAAGAAAAGGAGGTATGACGTCGTTTGTTGGCGTCAAAGGGGGAGATGCGCACCAGGCGATGCACGCCCTTTTCGACTTTCAAGAACCCATAGGCCCAGGGGCCTTTCACGTGGAGGGAAACGGACTTGATGCCGGCTTCTTCGGCGGGCTGGTAATCCAGGGTATCGACCTCATAGCCCTTGGATTCCATCCAGCGCATATACATGCGCAGCAACATGGAAGCCCAATCTTGGCTTTCCGTGCCGCCCGCGCCGGGATGGATGGAAAAATAAGCGTTGTTGAAGTCGTATTTGCCCGTGAAGTTACGCTTCAGTTCGAAATTTCGGAACTCGGTCTCGAACTTCTTGAAGCCGTTCTCCATTTCGGAAAGCAAGGCCGGGTCGTGGCCTTCTTTGAGCAATTCGTTATAGGTGAGAAGGTCGTGGTATTGCTTCTCGAAATCCTTCACCAGGGCAAGGGTGTCTTTCAACTTGGCCAACTGGGAGGTCACCCCTTGCGCGGCTTTGGGATCGTTCCAAAAATTCGGCTGGGTGGTCTGCGCCTCGAGTCTCTCTATTTCCCGCTCGGTTTGAGCGGGGTCAAAGATGATCCCTCACTTCAGTGAACTTTCTCTCCAGAGACTTGACGTCCAATTCGAATAACGCCAATCCCATCACCACCTTTCATGTAATAGAGGAATATCCGCGAAAGGCACCAGGGCCTCCGGGAAAGGAACCGATTTTATATTTTTAAGGGATAAAAGTCGTCAAGAAAAGCGGGGTTAATGCTGGATGAGGAGCTTGGAGATCTGTTTCTGGACGAAGTGGCCGTTGGCGTCCGTCAGGTCAGTCACCACCAGATAAAGGCCGCTGGACAACCCAGAAGCGTCCAGTGACGCCTGGTTAGAACCAGCCGCCCCTTGGGTGGTACGGATCAGTTCCCCCGCCACGTCGTACATATGGATGGTCAGGGTCAAATTGAGGGACGAATTGATGGAAACGGTCGTGGTCGTAACCCCGCCCTTGAGGATGTTCGGACCCACTTGGACGGTCCCATTGGCCCCCGACCCATGCCCCGCCTGCACCACAATGCCCTTGGAGAAAACCGTCTCCGACCCCGCCCCATTGGCCATCACTACTTCCACGATGTAATGTCCGCTCGTCGCCAAGGTCCCCGAATCCGTCGTCCCGTCCCAAACGATGCTCACGCCATTGGCCGCCGTGATGGTCAAGGTATTGTTTGCCCCCGGTATCGGAGTTCCGGACACGGGTTGGATGAAAGCGTTCGAAACCTGGAAATTCGAGAGCGCCATATTGTTCGGGTCATTCACGTAGCTGTAGAGATGCTTGATGATCTCTCCCGCCTCGTTGTAGATGTTCACTTGGATCTTCGCCAGGTTCCGGGTCACCGTCACCTGCTCGGACACGGTGGTCGTCACCCCAAATGGATCCGTACTGGAGACTTGTAGGGTGTACTGGCCATTGCTGGCCGGCATCCCACTTTGCGTCGTCCCGTCCCAAGCTGCCAGTTGCTGTCCATCCACCACCACCCCGACCGAGCTCGTCAAGCTCGTGATGGTCGGGTTCCCTGATTGGATCGAATTCACCGGTGAGGAAAGCTCCGTCACCGATAGTTGTTTCACCAATTCCCCGGTCTCGTTATAGACCCCGACTTTGACCACGAAAAGTTCCGCCAGCGGAATACTGACCGAGGAAGTCTTGGCCGAGGCTTGGCCCGAATAGCTGACCTGAGCGTTGTTCGTGAGGACATCTCCAACATGCACTGAGTTGTCCACTACCCCGTGGTAGGTCAACACGTAGACGCCCGTGGGTAAGGAAGCCCAATTCCAGGTCAAGTTGGACCCAGAAGTTGTCTCAGTTCCCCCCGCGGGCACAGGATCTACCGAGATGTTCATTAAGTGGCTCGGCAGGAGGTCGGTCACTTGCACGTTCAGGGCCGTACTGCCGGTGACCGTCAACCTCACGCTATAGGTGATGGTATTCCCCGTCATGGCCGAGGTCTGAGGCGAAGTTTTCACGATGTCGATATTGGAAGCCGGGGTATTCGTAAAGCTTGGAGTGAACGTTTGGGTAGGACTATTGGTCGGCGTAAAGGTGATGGTCGGCGTGTTGGTCGAGGTGAAAGTCTTGGTCGGGGTAAAGGTATGGGTGAAGGTTGGCGTGTTCGTTGAAGTCGGACTATTGGTGAAGGTATGGGTGTTAGTCGGAGTGTAAGTATCGGTTGAAGTGTTCGTGAAGGTAGGTGTCTTGGTGAACGTCGGGGTATTGGTGTTCGTCAACGTGTTGGTGAAGGTCCTCGTGTTCGTCGGAGTGAAGCTATTGGTAAAAGTATTCGTATTCGTAGGGGTCTTAGTGGGGGTTAAGGTCCCTGTTAGGGTCATGGTCGGCGTGAAGGTCTTGGTGAAGGTTGTCGTCGGCGTGAACGTCGGCGTATTTGTATCCGTCGGCGTATTTGTAGGCGTGAAACTATTGGTAAAAGTCCTGGTGAAGGTTGCGGTGGGTGTGTTGGTCGGAGTGAAGCTGTTAGTGGGCGTATTGGTGGAAGTCGAGGTGTTCGTGCTCGTGGACGTGGCCGTAGCCGTATTCGTGTTGGTGAAGGTCTTCGTCGAAGTCGCAGTAAAACTATTGGTCGGCGTGTTGGTGCTCGTGGGCGTCGACGTGAACGTCGGCGTATTTGTCGAAGTGAAACTATTGGTGACCGTATTCGTGCTGGTCGGAGTATTTGTGGAAGTTCGAGTGAAGGTGAATGTCGAGGTGTTGGTCACAGTAGGCGTCGGCGTAAACGTCGACGTGTTCGTGGGCGTCGACGTGAACGTCGGCGTATTGGTCGAGGTCGGGGTGTTGGTGGACGTGGCCGTCGGCGTGAACGTCGACGTGCTGGTCGGCGTACTGGTATTGGTACGGGTATTGGTGGGAGTCGGGGTATTGGTGACGGTGTTCGTACTGGTCGCCGTATTGGTGGCGGTAGGAGTATTCGTGTTGGTCGGCGTAAAAGTGGAGGTGTTCGTATTGGTCTGAGTATTCGTGTTCGTGGCCGTATTTGTGTTGGTGGCGGTATTAGTGGCGGTAGGAGTGTTGGTAAAGGTCCTCGTAAAAGTAGCGGTCGGTGTATTTGTTGAAGTGGACGTATTGGAGGACGTATTGGTGAAAGTCGGGGTGTTGGTGATCGTGAAGCTATTGGTCGGCGTGAAGGTGAAAACAGGCGTATTCGTATTGGTGAAACTGTTCGTCGGGGTATTGGTCGAGGTGAAAGTCCGGGTCAAGGTGAAAGTGGGAGTGTTGGTCGACGTATTCGTGAATGTGGATGTGAAACTATTAGTTGGCGTATTCGTGGATGTGGACGTCGACGTATAGGTGAAGGTGTTGGTATTGGTCATGGTGTTAGAAGGCGTGGCCGTGTTCGTCGGAGTGGCAGTGAAACTATTGGTAAAGGTATTGGTGAAGGTCTTCGTGAACGTAAAAGTGATCGTAGGGGTATTGGTGGGTGGCGTGGTCCCGGTGTAGGTGTTGGTAGGGGTAAAGGTATTCGTAGGGGTAGGCGTCGATGTGAACGTCGACGTGTTCGTCGACGTGTTGGTCTTGGTTGCAGTAAAGGTGGCGGTCGGAGTGAAACTATTCGTGGGCGTATTGGTGGACGTCTGCGTGAAGGTCAAAGTGCTGGTGTTAGTGAAGGAGTTCGTGGCTGTATTGGTGCTGGTGAAAGTCCTCGTATTGGTGGATGTAGGGGTATTGGTCACCGTGGGTGTGTTGGTGGGCGTATTGGTTTGAGTGGGGGTGTTGGTGAGAATGACGAGAAAGGTGGCCGTCTGAGTGGCGTTGGCGGTGGGGGTGTTGGTCGGTGTAGGGGTGTTAGTGGGCGTATTGGTGTTCGTTGGTGTGAACGTCGACGTATTCGTGTTGGTGTTGGTTTTGGTGGGGGTAGCCGTGTTGGTGTTGGTAGGCGTGAAGGTGTTAGTGAACGTATTGGTGAAGGTGTTCGTCGGTGTCAACGTATTGGTATTGGTCGGGGTATTCGTATTCGTGGGAGTCGGGGTTTTCGTCGGCGTGAAGCTATTGGTAAAGGTATTGGTGGGCGTGTTGGTATTCGTCGGCGTATTGGTCGGCGGCGACGTCCCCGTGAAGGTATTGGTCGGCGTCATGGTATTGGTCGGGGTGTTGGTCTTGGTTGGCGTAAAGGTGTTAGTAGAGGTGTTGGTATTGGTCGCGGTGAACGTATTGGTGAAGGTGTTAGTGGACGTATTCGTATTGGTGCTGGTGGGCGTATTGGTCTTCGTGAAAGTGGGCGTCGCGGTGTTCGTCGAGGTATTGGTGAACGTCGCGGTGGCAGTATTCGTGGAAGTGTTGGTCGATGTATTCGTGGCGGTGTTCGTGTTGGTTGACGTATTCGTCGACGTGGATGTCGGCGTATTGGTCTTGGTCGGCGTGGCGGTGGACGTATTGGTAGCGGTAAAGGTGCTGGTCGAAGTATTCGTCGAGGTACTGGTGGAGGTGTTCGTTGACGTGGAGGTTGAGGTATTGGTCTTCGTGGACGTGGACGTATTGGTGGATGTGGCGGTAGCCGTCGACGTGAACGTCGGCGTATTGGTGCTAGTCGAAGTGGAAGTATTGGTCTTGGTAGAAGTGGATGTAGCTGTATTGGTGGATGTGGCGGTGGCGGTATTGGTGCTTGTAGAAGTATTCGTTGATGTGGACGTCGAGGTGTTGGTTGAGGTGGACGTGTTGGTCTTGGTGGACGTGGCTGTAGCCGTATTGGTGGAAGTCGATGTGCTGGTGGAGGTGTTCGTCGAGGTGGACGTACTGGTGGAAGTCGAGGTGGCGGTCGCGGTAGCCGTAAAGGTCTTGGTGGAGGTGTTCGTCGAGGTGGAAGTACTGGTGGCCGTCGACGTGGACGTCGACGTGCTGGTCGAAGTGTTGGTGAAAGTCGTGGTGAATGTTTTGGTCGAGGTATTCGTGGACGTGCTCGTCGACGTGCTCGTGGAAGTGCTGGTCGATGTCGAGGTGGCGGTGAAGGAAGGCGTGAATGTACGAGTGAATGTACTGGTCGAAGTCGAGGTGCTCGTGGAAGTGGAGGTCGACGTACTCGTTGCCGTGGCAGTAGCCGTAAAGGACGGCGTGGAGGTCTTCGTGGATGTGCTCGTTGAGGTGGAAGTGCTGGTAGAGGTACTCGTCGAGGTGCTCGTGGAAGTGCTTGTGGACGTGGCGGTTGCGGTGGCCGTGAAAGTCCTCGTAAAGGTACTGGTCGATGTGCTGGTGGAAGTCGAGGTGCTGGTAGAGGTTGATGTACTGGTCGAAGTGTTCGTTGAGGTGGGTGAATTGGTCTTGGTAGGGGTATTGGTTGGGGTCGGCGTTGGGGTCGGCGTCGTGCAGGTGACCGCCAAGGCCAGGGAGTTGACCCAGAAGAAGTCCTTCACATCCGCGCCCCAGTTAGGGAGGGCGTTATCCATCCACCAGCTTACCGTATTCGTTCCTGCCCCCACTACCACGGGCGGAAGGGCATAATTTTCAAGGTTTGAAAAAGGCGGTCCGCCACCGGTGTTGTCGTTGGTGACCGTTGGCCCACCCAGGGCCGTCAAGGGCCCTGACATGAGGATGGGGTTATTAGGAGCGCTAAGCGGGTTTGAAGGGTTTACGAAAGCATCGCTACCCGCGCTATATTTCCCCGCGCCGCTGGTGTTCCAAAGTCCGCCACCACCCGCTCGTGTGAAACCTGCCCCCGTTGGGGTACTGGCGCAACTGCCACCGCACAAGCTAAGGTCGGTCTTGATGGGAGCCTGCCCGGCGTAAAGGATGTCCGGCGAACCGTCCCCCGTTCCCCAGAAGAAAAGGCCATCCGCCAACGACACCGTACTGTTCGTCGTGGCCGAGGGATTCTGGTAAACAACGGTAAGATTGGCCGTCATTTGTTCGGGGCTACCCGCGAAAGCCAGGGCCAAGGACCCGCCACCCGCCGTTACCACGCTAGTGACGTTGTATCGGGTGTTGCAATAATTTTGAGCCCACCCCGCCCAAGCGGCTGAATCTGCGTTGTAGGGAAGATAAGGGTTCACCCAATGGGTCGACATGACAGCGTCACCCGTGTCCACACCCGTAAAGCCGGTCCCCCCCGCGGTGATGCTGGTCTGGCACTGCGCGCCCACCACGTCCAAATAAGCAGCCACGATGGTGGCACCGCCCGGGATAGCCGGATAGGTCAGGGATCCGCTGGTTGGAAGAGTGGAGCCGCTGTAAGGAAAACCCGTTGATCCCGACACATATCCATAACCCTTTCCGGTGTAAGAAACGAACTGGCTGATGTCTTGTTTGTTGTTGCAAGAATTCGCGGCAGTAGCGCAATTGGCGGTGCAACTGACACTGCTTTGACCCGGGGGAACGGTAGGGGCAGGTGTCCCGGGGCCCGTACAGATCCCAAGGGCCGAGAACAAACTGGGGACGTTCGGTGGCTCCCAACCCACTTGGGTCGTATGGGCCGTGATGACCTGGTATTCGATGCCGCTATAAACCACGAATGAATTGGCCGCAACCGCAACACCCGCCGTCCATGTGGGAATACCGGCGCAAGAACCTCCGGTGGTAGGCGTAGCTGTAGGCGGTTGAGCCGTCGGCGTGGCGGTCGGTGACCCGGGAGTGGGGGTAGCCGTAGGCGTATTAGTTGGCCCCAACGTACATTGTGGATTCGGGCTCCAGGAAACAGTGAAGATACCGTCCGTCGTGTAACTCGGGTCAAGCGCTGCAGCGGCGGAGGGATCCAGATCGATCGAGTGGGCACCGTGAAGGCTTACGCAACCCGGACAAAGGTCGATCACATGGGCCAGGATCGTCACGCCCGCCCGGCTGACCGCGATACATTGGTTACAATTGACGGCCACTCCCAGATCGGAGGAATTCATGGCCACGATGTACTGATTAGGGGATTGGGAATTGAGGTTGGTACAACCCGGGAAACTATTCCCGGTGCAATAATAGGTGGAACTACAATTGGAAAAGTAATAGCTGGCCGTGGCTGAAAAGGTTTGAGCGTTGCCCGAAGTGACACCCATGCACCAAAAAAGAATTGAGGAGCTGGAAAAGGCCAAAAGAAGCTTAAAGGCTTTTTCAGTGAACTGAAGGCCTGACTTTTTTTGGTTGTCATGAGGGCTACTGAAATTCAATCCAGGCACCTTTTCAAAACTTTCTGTTTTAGAACATTCGTTTTCTTGAACTACAAACGCTTTCACGGCTCTTTCAGCAATAGAAACGCTTTACCAAAAATCGTTTTCATTGCCGGATTCTTAAGCAATTTCAAAGATTGATGTTCAAGGGAAAGATGTTGGTAGGCTGTTTTTTGATTGTTGCCACAAGCTATTGCATAGCCAGCGGTCTATATGTACTAAATATACAGTTAGCTTAGCTGACAAAAAACGTTTTTGTCACACTTTATTTACTTTCGTTTACCCTCAAGAAAGGCCGAAAAAAGGCCAAATTAAGAGCATTCTTTCGAAAGGGTTGGGCCTTTACCGTTATTTTACCGTTGAATGAGGAGCTTGTTGATCTGCTTTTGGATGAGGTGACCATTGGCGTCGGTCAGGTCGGTCACCACTAGGTAAAGCCCGCTGGCTAGGCCGGAAGCGTCCAATGTCGCCTGATTGGCGCCCGCCGCCCCTTGGGTCGTGCGGATCAGTTCCCCCGCCACGTCGTACAGGTGGATGGTCAGGGTTAAGCTCAAGGGCGAATTGATCGAGACCGTCGTGGTCGTAACACCACCCTTGAGGATATTCGGCCCCACTTGGACAACCCCATTGGCCCCCGACCCATGGCCCGCTTGCACCACGATGCCCCTGGAAATGACTGTCTGAGAGCCGTTCCCATTGGCCATGACCACTTCCACCACGTAATGACCGCTGGTGGCCATCGTCCCAGAATCCGTCGTCCCGTCCCAAACGATGCTCACCCCGTTCGCCCCCGTGATCGTCAGGGTATTGTTCCCTCCCGGCGTGGGTGTCCCGGATGTTGGTTGGATATAAGCGCTCGATACCTGGAAATTACTAAGCGACATATTGTTGGGGTCGTCCACAAAGCTATAGAGATGCTTGATGATCTCACCCGCTTCGTTATAGATGTTCACCTGGATCTTCGCCACGATCCGGCTCACGGTCACCTGTTCGGCCACCGTCGTGGTAACCCCGAATGGATCGGTGCTGGACACCTGCAGGGTGTATTTACCGTTGCTGGCAGGCATCCCATTCTGCGTCGTCCCGTCCCAGGCCGCCAATTGCTGTCCGTTCACCGCCACTGCGACTGAGCCTTCCAGACTGGTGATCGTCGGGTTCGATGAAGACAGCGAGTCCACGGCCGATGAAAGTTCCGTCACCGACAGTTGTTTCACCAATTCCCCGCTCTCGTTATAGACCCCCACCTTCACCACGTAAAGTTCTGCCAAGGGAATACTGACCGAGGACGTTTTGGGGGAACTTTGACCCACATAAGTCACCTGAGCTTTGTTCGTAAGGACATCCCCAACGTGAACCGAGTTATCCACCACTCCGTGATAGGTCAGGGAATAAGTTCCCGGGGGCAAGGAGGCCCAGCTCCATGTCAGGTTGGACCCGGAAGTTGTCTCAGTTCCACCAGCGGGCACAGGATCCACCGTGATGGAGTACAAGTGGCTTGGCAGGAGGTCGGTCACCTGCACGTTCTGGGCCGTACTTCCTGTAACCGTCAACTTCACGCTATAGGTGATCGTATCCCCCGTCATAGCGGAGCCTTGCGGCGATGTTTTTACGATGTCGATATTGGGCGCTGGGGTGTTGGTGCTGCTAGGCGTGAAAGTGAAGCTGGCGGTATTAGTGGCTGTAAAGGTCACGGTAAAAGTGGAGGTCGATGTGAACGTCGAGGTATTGGTGAAGGTCTTGGTCGGCGTGAAAGTGTGAGTGAAGGTCGGGGTGTTTGTTGAAGTGAACGTATTGGTAAAGGTACGGGTATTAGTTGGGGTGAAGGTGTCGGTGGCAGTATTCGTGAATGTTGGCGTCTTGGTGTTCGTGGGAGTGTCAGTGGAAGTGAAGGTGTTCGTAAAAGTAAATGTGTTGGTGGGGGTCTTGGTAGGAGTCAGCGTGCCGGTGGGAGTCAGGGTCGGAGTAGGAGTCCTGGTGAAGGTCGCCGTATTGGTAAAGGTGGGAGTAAAGCTGTTTGTGGGCGTGTTGGTATTGGTGAAGCTATTGGTACTAGTAAAGCTATTAGTGGGTGTTTTCGTAAAAGTGGCCGTGAAAGTGTAGGTGGGCGTAAAGCTATTGGTTGGCGTATTGGTGGAGGTTGGCGTCGACGTGAACGTCGGCGTATTGGTGTTGGTGAAAGTATTGGTGAAGGTCCGTGTAAAGGTGGCCGTGAAGGTGTTCGTGGGGGTAAAGCTGTTAGTAGGGGTATTGGTTGGAGTTGGCGTTTTCGTTGGGGTAAAACTGTTCGTCGCCGTATTCGTGTTGGTGACCGTATTCGTTGAAGTGGGTGTGTTGGTGTTCGTAAAGGTATTGGTAAAGGTCCTTGTAAAGGTCACTGTCGATGTATTCGTGGATGTGTTCGTATTGGTGGGCGTGAAGCTGTTCGTGAAGCTGTTGGTGATAGTGGGTGTATTGGTCGGGGTGTAAGTGAAAACAGGCGTGTTCGTATTGGTTGCCGTGTTGATTGGGGTATAGGTCTTGGTGGGCGTAGGGCTACTGGTCGCGGTCGG
>Ga0206921_10271_pt1 | contig 12818 bp, 10 predicted proteins | sample Alteio_BWOrgHeat_66_FD_152930 | JGI IMG/M metagenome (GOLD analysis project Ga0206921, IMG submission 152930) | Enriched cells from forest soil in Barre Woods Harvard Forest LTER site, Petersham, Massachusetts, United States -... | ecosystem: Environmental > Terrestrial > Soil > Temperate forest >...
GCCGGTTGGGGCCCATTGCGCGTCTATAGTGGCATAGAGGGCGGCGAGGCCAAACTCATTCGCCAGATTTGGTTTGGCGCCGTGCTCAAGGAAATACTTTGCCACGGTGTAATGGCCGTTTTCGATGGCCATTACGAGGGGGCTGGTCTGATCGCCCGCGCTGACGATGTTCACATCGGCACCCGCCTCGACGAGAATTTTTACGGCATCGAACTGGTTATCGCGCGCGGCATAGAGAAGAGCCGTCATGCCACCCATGGCGGTCGCGCCTGAACGATTGGCAGTGGTGGCTGGGTTCGGTGGCGCGCCCGTCGCGGCGGCCGGGCCGATGGGGTTGCCGTCCTCGTCATAACGCATCTTCACCAGTTTGGTGACCTTGCTGGCGGCGTTGAGATCCGCTTTATGAGCGATGAGGGCGCGCATTACATCAGTGCGGTTGAGGGCGGCGGCGAACATGATAGCCGTTTGGCCGCGGGCGGCTTCGACGGCGTTGACGCTGGCGCCATGGTCGAGCAGCAACTTTACTCCATCGACGCTGCCGGAGGTGGCGGCAGCCATCAGGACTGTGGCGCCATCCGTTTTTGCGCTGTTTACGTCGGACCCGGCTTTGATGAGAAGGTCCATCACGGGTGCATTGCCGTTGGCTGCGGCAAACATCAGCGGCGTGAGAGCTTCCACCCGGGTAACGGCTTTGACATCGGCCCCGGCGGCGAGAAGCGCCTTTACCATCTCGGCATCGTCTTTGAAGGCAGCCCAATGGAGGGCGGTCATGCCATCACCCTGCGCGGCCTTGACGTCGGCTTTTTGTTTGATCAGGGATTTGACGCTGCCGCGGTCGCCCTGCATCGCGGCTTCGGCGATACGGAGATCGCGGGTTTCCAGAGATGACGCGGCGGAGAGGGAGATGGATGCGAGGGTGAGCAGGATGGTTAGCTTCATCGGGGGCCTCGTGACATTAGAAAGCGACTTCGCCAGTGCTGTCGCCGACGCGGTCGACATCGTCTACGCCGAGGCGATGTAACACTGTCAGCCAGGCGTTGGCCATCGGGGTCCCAAGCGGTTCGCGGATATGCATATTACCCTGGATGGTTCCATTGGCGTGGCCGACCATGAAGAGCGGGACCCGCTTGTGATCGTGAATGTGGGAATCGCCCATGGGGCTGCCATAAACGATGAGGGAATGATCGAGCAGGTTGCCGTCGCCATCCGGCGTGTTCTTCAGCTTCTCGAGGAAATAAGGCAGCTGCCCGACGTGATAAGCGTTGATTTTGGCGAACTCGGCAATGTTTCGTGGGTTCTCGCCATGGTGCGACGCGGAGTGGAAAGGCGTCTTCACGCCGCTTTCCGGGAAGAGGCGGTTGCTGGCGTCACGGCCCATTTTGAAAGACGACACGCGGGTGACATTCGCCATAAACGCGAGCGCCTGGAGGTCGAACATCAGTTTGGTGTGTTCTTCGAAGGAATCGGGCACGCCGAGTGGAGCTTCGGGCAGCGCGCGGGCTTCGCCGGACGCATTGTATTTTTCGATGCGCTGGATGCGCCGCTCCACTTCGCGCACGTCATCCAGATACCCATTGAGACGACGCCGGTCGCTCGGGTCGAGGCCTTTTTGCAGGCGGGCGATGTCGCCCATGATGCCATCCAGAATGCTGCGGTCGGTCTTTTGGCGCTGCAGGCGCTGCTGGGGAGTGCCGCCTTCGCCGAAAAGGCGTTCGAAGGCCACACGCGGGTCGCGTTCCATGGGCAGGGGCTGTTGCGGACCGGCCCACGAAATGGTGTCGGCGTAGACGCAGGCGTAGCCGTAACCGCAGGCGCCGGAGCCATCGACGTTTTCGATGCAAAGCTGCATCGAAGGAAGAGGAGTGTCCTGGCCGAAATGCTGCGCGTAAATCTGATCGATGGAGGGACCAGCCTGGATGTCCGAGCCCTCGGTGAGTTTGGGATGCGCGGCGGTGAGATAGACGGCGGAAGAGCGGTTGTGGTCGCCGCCTTCTTCGGCGACGGCCCAGGCATTGGCGCCGGCGAGGTCGGTGTCGCTGACGATCGTGAGGTAGTCGCGGAAAGGCTCAAGCGACTTCAGAGTTGGAGTGATTTCGAAATCTTTGCCCTCTTTGGCCGGCGACCAGTAGTTCAGCCGGCTGCCGGTAATACAGCTTCCGGCCGCGCCGTGCACCATTTCGATTGCACAGAAGCGCGCCTTCGGCATGGCGGCGGTGCGGCGAAGGGGAGTCTGCGCCGGGACCATGGAATCGAGGAAGGGAAGGGAGACGGCGGCGCCGAAACCACGCAGGACAGTACGGCGTGACAAATGTTTACCGGTTAAAAATTGCATTCTTTGGACTCTCCCGACACACTTCTCAGACTCGCTCATTATATTTTTCGGAGCGTTCGGAGTCAAGCCTGAGAAAACAGGTTAAATCGCTGTTTTTTCTATGAGTTATCGCGAAGAAAGGGCTTATTCCGATTCTCCGGGCCGAGACCCACAGTGATCGCCGCGAGGAGTAAGACCAGCGCCGCCATGATGCCCATCGCGGTGGAGTAGCTGAAGACTTCAGCGAAACGCGCCTCGATGTACGCGGAGCCTGACGAAACCAGGGTGCCGATCTGATAGCAGAAGCCCGGGAAAAAACCGCGCGCCGCGGCCGGGGAGAGTTCGTTGATGTGAGCGGGAATGGCGCCCCACGAGCCCTGCACGACCACCTGCATCAGGAAGCCTCCGGCGATCAGAAGCGGTTTGGTGGGGGCGAGAATCCACAAAGGAATTACGAGCAGGCCGCAGAGCGTGACGATGACGACGGTGCGGCGGCGGCCCCAACTGCTGGAGAAGTGTCCGAGCGTTACGCCGCCGAGGACGGCACCGATCACACCAACGAGGGTCATGATGGAGGTGTCCTGAGCGCTGAAGCCACGCTGGCGCTGCAGGAAGGTGGGATACATGTCCTGCGTGCCGTGGGCGATGAAATTCATGGCCGACATGATGAGGCACAGGTAGAGAAACAGCTTCCAGTTGGAAAAGAGGATGGCGCGGTAGGAGGCGGCGTCGGTCTTCGACTCTTTCCAGGCGCGGGATTCATCGACGCTGAGACAAAGCAGAATCGTGACCAGAGCGGGGATCGCGCCGATGAAAAACATAGCGCGCCAGCCGTAGTGAGGAAAGATGGTGAAGTAGGCAATGGCGGCCAGTCCGTTACCGACGGCGTAGCCTTCCTGCAACAGGCCAGAGGCGAAACCGCGCCACCTGATGGGTACCGATTCGAGGGCCAGTGAGGCGCCGACGCCCCAGTTGCCGCCCATCCCGACGCCATAGAGAAGACGGAGGGCGAAGAAGACGGTATAGCTGGGGGCCAATCCGGAGAGGATCTCCATCAGGGTGTAGAAAGCGATGTTGGCGATCAGGATGGGGCGGCGGCCGAAGCGGTCGGCGAGGAGGCCGAAGAAGAAGGCGCCGACGGGCCGCGTCATCAGGCTGGCGGTGATGGTGAGGGCGACATCAGGGATAGATCGTCCGAAGTCTTTGGCGATGGCGGAGACACAAAAGACGAGGACGAAGAAGTCGAAGGCATCAATGGCCCAGCCGAGAAAACCGGTGGCGACGGCTTTGCGCGCATTGGCGTCTTCGGCGGCTTTGAGCGCGGTGGCGGTTGCCTGAGGCATCAGGATAAGGTGTAACACACAGAATTAAGTCTGGTAGGATGTCCGCTAACGAAGGAGCACCAAGTGGCTGCTGCTGTTCAACCTGCTGTTACCGACTCGCCGACGAGCCTCCGCATCTGGTGGCCTTCCGCTGTCATGATGCTGGGCACGGTGCTGGCCTATTTCGACCGGCTGATTCTGGCGCTGCTGGCGCCGATGATTTTGCGCGACACGCATATGAGCGCGGCGGATTTCGGCGTGGTGGTGGCGAGCTTCAGTTACACCTACATGGTGAGTACGTTCTGCTGGGGGCCGCTGCTCGACCGGATCACCGTACGAACAGGGATGACGATCGCGTTCCTGATATGGGCGGTGGCAAGTTTCAGCCACTCATTTATCACAGGGATGCTGGGTTTTGCCGTAGCGCGGGCGTTTTTGGGAATCGGCGAAGGCACGATTTTTCCGGGCGGGTTCCGAACGGCGATGGATTCGCTGCCGGTGAGCAAACAGGCGCGGGGTGTGGCGCTGGTTTACAGCGGGTCGTCGATTGGGTCGATCATTGCGCCGCTGATTTTCATTCCGGTAGCGGTGGCGTACGGCTGGCAGAAAGCTTTCTGGATTACACCAGTGCTGGCGATTCTGTGGCTGCTGCTGTTCCGGGGGACCGTTGATCCTTCGAAGTATTTGAACAAGACGCGTCCGCAGAAGCTGCAGTTTCCGAACCTGATGGAGTTGCGGTTTTGGAAGATGGTTGCCAGTTATGCGCTGGGGGCGCTGCCAGTGGGGGCGCTGACGAATCTGGCTGCGCTCTATCTGAATCGCGCGCACGGGCTGACGTCGCAGCAGTTGGGGTATTTGTTGTGGATACCGCCGGCCGGAATGGAAGCGGGATATTTTTTCTGGGGATGGATTTCAGACCGGTATTTCCGTGCAAGTCCGCGGCCTACGGCGCTGTTCGTGATCATGGGAATTGTGATGCTGCCGACGGCGGCGACACACTGGGTAGCTTCACCGATGGTGGCGCTGGCTTTGATGACGCTGGGGATGTTCGCTTCAGCGGGGTTCATCGTGGTGGCGCTGCGGACGGGAGCGCTGGCGTGGCCCAGGGACCAGCAGAGTATGGCGGCGGGTGTGGCGTCGAGTTCGTTTTCGCTGTTTGTCGCGATTATGATGCCGTACTTTGGGCGGTTTTTCGACGCGAAGGCGTTCAGCAATGTATTTGTGATTCTCGCGCTGGCGCCGATGGTGGGAACGTTGGTATGGTGGGCGCTGCCTTCGGAACGCAAAACAGCGTAGCGTACGGACGTACGCGCGCAGCGGTCTTCCGGGCGCTGGCGCTCGACCAGGAAAAGGCTTCGGGAATTTCAACGAGCCCGGCTTCTACCGGATTTTGTTCGATGTAAGCGCGGATGCGTACAAATTCTCTGGAGTTTCGGACCCGGTAGGCGGAGGACTCTTTTTGCCAGAATGGGTCGCCGGTTCGGCCCAGCACTCGATTGGCATAGCGTGCGCTGGCGCCTTTGAGTGAGTTCGTCAGGACGCTGGCCGAGATTTTTGGATGAAGCAGGATGTGGACGTGATTGGGCATAATTACCCACGCATCCAGATCGTAGTGGCCGAGTTCGACACCCTTGTGAAGGCACTCAATTACAACGATTGCGATATCCGGGCGAGACAGGTGCATGGGCCCTCTACGGTGGTGGTCCAACTGGCAGTCCAGCCAGACGAAGTCGCCGGCCGTCAGCGGGCCGGGTGACGGGAACGGCGGGATGCTGCCGTGGAGGCGCCAGGTCAGGAAGAGGGGTGCGCCTTTGGGATAGATGTGAGGCTGGCGGCGATGAGGCATACCAGCTAAGTTCGGGTTAGAACGCGATTTTCTCAGGAAACTGCGGCGGAATAAGCCTCGACGCGGCATGCGCGAATGAGTGCCTACGGGTTGATTTCGTAGTGAGCGAGGATGGAGGGCCAGTCGCCGCGGGCTTTCAGGATTAGCTCTACGGTTTCGCGGATTGCGCCGCTGCCGCCAGGCGCCCTGGTCACATAATGCGCGGATTGTTTTACTTCTTCGCGGGCGTTGGCTACCGCTATCGCTAAACCTGCGCGATGGAAGACTACTATGTCGGTCAGGTCATCGCCGACGTAGGCGATTTCTTCGGCTGTGACGCCGGCGTCCTGTCTGATTTGTTCGACGATGGGGATTTTTTCGATGTGGCCCTGGAAGACGTATGTCATGTCGACTTGCTTCGCGCGGGCGACCGTGGCTGCTGAATCACGGCCGCTGATGACGCCGGTGCGAATGCCTTTCCACTGGCACCAACGCAGGGCGATGCCATCCTGCGAGTCGAAGGTTTTGGATTCCACCATGTTGCCAGAGGCGTCCGGAAAGAAGTAAATGCGGCCATCGGTGAGGACGCCGTCGACGTCCATCAGTAATAACTTTATCTTTGCGGCGCGGGCTTCGACTTCGGGGGACAAGTCACTCTTTTACCATTGGTCATTCGGCGCGCAGGGAGTTCATAGGGTCGACGCGTGAGGCGCGGCGGGCTGGCAGCCAACCGGAGAACAGAGCTACCAGCGTCAGTCCGATGGCGGCTGCGGCCAGGGTGAGGGGGTCGGAAGGTTCGAGACCATAGAGTCGGCTCTTGATGAGGCGGCCGGAAAGCACAGCGGCGGGGACGCCGATGGCGAGGCCGATGGTTATCAGGAAAGAGGTTTCGCGGAGGACCATGGTCAAGATGGCGGGGCGTCCGGCGCCAAGAGCCATCCGTATTCCGATTTCTCCGGTACGCTGGGCCACGCTGTACGACAGCACGCCGTACAAACCGATGGCGGCGAGGATGAGCGCCAACATACCGAATGCCGCGGACAGTTGGGCGATGAGAGTCTCCTGGCGGAGGCGGCGGCCGACGAGTTCATCCAGAGTAAAGACGTTGCTCACCGGGATGAGCGGGTTCACTCCCCGGACAGTGTCCTGAATGGTCTTCACCATGGTTCGCGGGTCTGCGGCAGTGCGGATGCTGTAGTTCAGGAATGAAGAGAGTTCATCTCCCATCGGGCGGAACAGCGGTACGAAAAATCGGCGGGGGATGACGCCGCGCAGATTGTGGTCCCGGGAGTCGCGAACCACCCCCACGATTTCAAGAGAGACCTGGGTATCGGGAAAGAGATCCTTAACGTGTTTGCCGATGGGACCGGCGTCGCCAAAATAAAATTTGGCGAAGGATTCGTTGACAACGCAAATCCTTGGCGAACCTTCGCCGTCACGGTCATTGATTTCGCGGCCCAGCAGGAGGGGAATGCTCAGGGTGGAAAAGAAGTTCGGGCCGACGTAGTCGAAGCGGGCGTCGCCATCACCTTCCTTTTTTGGACGAAAGCCTTCGACTTCGATTTGATCCGCCGATTCGGAACCGCTGAACAGACCGTTCTCCGAATAGGTTACGGCGCGGACGCCCGCTGTCGTGGAAAGGCGGCCGGAGAGCTCGCGATACAGCGCGGCGAGGCGCGGGCCGGCATAACCAGCAGCGCTGGCATCGATCCGAGCCATCACTATATGGTCCTTCGAGTAGCCGAGGTCGACGCTCTGGAGGTTGCGAAGAGTCTGGACAAACCATCCGGCGCCGATCAACAGCGTGAGCGAAAGCGCGATCTGGGCAGTGACCAGCACACGGCCGAACTGGATTCGGGAGGCTCCGCGAGTGGCTCCACGCGAGGTTTCTTTCAAACTGAAATTGACGTCGATACGGGACGCGCGCCAGGCAGGCGCCAGGCCAAAGACGATTCCGGTGCTGACCGCGACAACAGTGGTAAAAGCCAGCACGCGGAAATCGGGGGCGACGTCAAGATCGAGCGGCGCGGAGCCGGATTGCGCCATTGTGATCAGCAGGTGGACACCTTCAAAGGCGAAGAGGATGCCAAGAGCGCCACCGGCGAATGCGAGCAGAAGGCTTTCAACCAAAAGCTGGCGGGTGATGCGAGCGCGATTGGCGCCCAGGGCGAGACGTACCCCGATTTCCTTTGCGCGCGCGGCGGCCCGGGCAGCGAGCAGGTTGGCGACATTGGCGCACGCAATGAGCAGGACGAGGGCGACGATGCCCATGAGGACGTACAGGGGCTCGGCGAAGTCACCGCGGAGGCTGGAAACGCCGCTGGCGGCGGGGTGGAGGTCGATGGATTGCTTGAAGATTCCGTCTCCGGGTGGCATTGCAGAAAACTCTTCCGCAACAACCTGTTTGTGCGCGAGGTTGACGCTGGCTTTGGCCTGCGCCATGGTGACGCCCGGCTTCAGCCGGCCGATCACGTGCAGCCACATGACTTTTTCGGCGGGATGTTTGGGATCATCTTCCAGCCAGTTGCGGCCCGGGAGTGTGGCGGGCTCCATGGAGAGTGGAATCCAGACTTCGGGAGCGTCGCCAACGGTTTCACCATGGAAGCGCGGCTCGGCGACGCCTACGATGTTGAGGGTGGCGTTCCGGATGCGCAACATCTTTCCGATCACAGACTGGGAGCCAGCGAAGCGACGCTGCCAGTATGTATAACTGATCACAGCGACGGGCGCGCTCAGCGGGCCGCGATCGTCTTGTTCCGTGAAAACGCGACCAACGGCGGCGCGCACTCCCAGGGCGGGAAAGTAGTTGCTGCTGACGAGGCGCGTGCGAATGTCCTCGGTGGGACCATCGAGCGCGGCGGCCTGACGCAGAACCTGGCTCTGTACCGCAAGAATATCGGAAAAAGCCTGATTGTTGCGGCGCTGGGCAAGGTACTCGCGATGGCTCAGCAGCGAACGGACGCCGTCCTGCGTGCCCATGCTGATGCCACTGGCTCCGGGGTCGGTGAGGCTGACCAGCTCCTGTGGGTTGGAGACGGGGAGAAGCTTGAGCAGGACGGCGTCGATGAGGCTGAAGATGGCGGTGTTCGCACCGACCCCGAGAGCCAGGGAGAGTACGGCGATTGCCGTTGTAACCGGGGATTTGAGCAGCATCCGAATGCCGTAACGGATGTCCTGCGACCAGCCAGCTGAAGTCATATTGCTGTTCCTTTTGGACGGGAACGGCGATGGCTGGTTAGGGTCATCGCGCGTAATATCCGCTGCGGGCGCGGATGGTGACGCCGGGGCGTTTGGATCTGAGCTTGAGCTTGCGGAACGCTCCGTCGTGGCCTGGGTTGGTAGTGGCGAAGCCGATTTCGTAGAGAGAGCGGAGTTCAGCAGAAACCAATGACAAGGCGGCGCCGACATCGGTGCGGGCGGCGTCGAAGGCGAGGCCGCCTGTATCGGCCGCCAGACGGTTCATCTCAGTGACCCCGTAGCGATTGCGGGCGGTGGGAAGGCCGTGGCGGAACTCGGTGAAACGGACGGTGTAAATGAGCGCGTCTGCGGATTGGGCGGCTTCGATAGCCTCAATTACATCGCGGGCGCTGGAGTTGTCTTCGCCATCGCTGAAGACGACGAGCGCTTTTCGGGCTCCGGGTTCCATCATCTTCAGCGACGCCGTGTAGTAAATAGCGTCGAACAGGGCGGTGCCGCCGCTGCGGGTGTCGTCCGGTTCCAGTTCGATAAGGTTTGTCCGCGTCTTGTTTTTGCCGTAGCGATCGAGGCCGATCAGGAGGTCGGCGGCGGACGACGTGAAGTCGGTGGCTATGCGCATCCGGTTGGCGAAGCAGACCAGGAGCGCTTTATCGCCGGCCGTCAGTGCCTCTTTGGCGAAGGCGGCGAGATCTTCGTGGTGTTCGTGATTGAAGCGCTCCTGGCTGCCGCTCATGTCGAGCAGGATGGCGAATTCGAGCGGGAGGTCGGCGGAACGCCCAAAGAACTGGATCGGCTGCACGACACCGTCTTCGAGAACTTCGATTTCATCGCGGGTAAGATCAGTGACGAGCCTGCCGCGCGAGTCGCGGGCGGTGAAGGCGACGTTGACGAGCGTGACGTCGACTTTTATCGAGGGCGGAACCGGGTTCTGCGCAAACGCAAGTGAGGCGGCAAGCAGGATAGCGGCCGGGTGCATAGTCAGATAACGCAGCGGACGGCGATGAAGTTTGCAGAAAGTGGCGAACTCACCGCGAGTAATACCCGCGACGGGCGCGGATGACGATGCCGGGGCGTTTGGAACGGAGCTCGATTTTTCGATACGAGCCGTCGCGGGCAGCGTTTGTCGGGGAGTACCCAAGCTCATAGAGTGAACGAAGTTCGGAGGAAACTTCGGCCAGCGCTTTGGCGACATTGGTTGTGGAATCGTAAGCGATGCCACCGGTTTCCTCGGCAAGACGCGACATTTCTATTTTGCCGTAGCGCTGGCGGGTATGGGGACTGATGTGGGTGGTGTCACTGTAGTGGACGGTATATACAGGCGCATCGGCGGCCTGGGCGGCTTCGATCGCTTCGATAATGTCGTAAGCGCTGGAATTGTCCTCGCCATCGCTGAAGACAACCAGGGCTTTGCGGGCGCCGGGTTCCATCATCTTCGTCCGGGCTGTTTGGTAGACGGCGTCGAAAAACGCCGTTCCGTGGTTTCGGATGCCATTGGGGGTTACGTCCGGATAGAGGGCGCTGTGACTCTTTACAATGGTGTCAAGGCCGCGCAGAAGATCGCGGGAGGACGAGGTGAAATCGGAGCCGGACAGGATTTGGTTCCCGAAGCAGACGAGCAGAGCCTTATCGGCGGGGCCGAGGGCGCTTTTGGCGAAGGTCTCCACGTCTAAGCGGTGTTTTCGATTGAAGCTGCTCTGGCTATCGCTGACGTCAACGATCAAAGCGAAGCGCAGGGGGAGATCGGAGGACTGGCTGAAGAAGCGTACTGGCTGGACGACTCCGTCTTCAAAAACTTCGATTTCGTCGCGGGTGAGATCGGTGACGATCTGGCCGCGAGCATCGCGCGCAGCGAATGCCACATTCACGAGGCTGACGTCGACTCGTATCGCCGGCGTGGTGTCCTGGGCGAAAAGGAGCCCAGAAGCAGTGACGGCAAGAACTGCGGCCTGAGACACGTCAGCGCGCATGGTAGCCGTGGCGCGACTGGATGACGATATCCGGGCGTTTGCAGCGGAGTTCGATCCTGCGGTATGTGCCGTCGCGGCCGGGATTGGCGGTTGCATAGCCGAGGTCATAAAGAGAACGGAGTTCACCGGAAATCGCGGCCAGAGCTGTTGCTATGGGGGTTCGGGCGGAGTCGTACACGAAACCGCCGGTTTCGTCAGCCAGGCGGAACATCTCCATCCTTCCATAACGGTCGCGGGTGTTGGGAGCGAATGGCCCCCTGGTTGTGTAGTGAAACCCGTAGATGACGGAATCCGCCGCCTGCGCAGCTTCGACGGCTTCGATAAGGTCATGCGCGCTGGCGGTGTCGTCGCCGTTGCTGAAAACGACCAGCGCTTTGCGGAAGCCCGGTTCCATCATTTTTTTTCGCGAGGTATCGTAGACCGCGTCGAACAGTGCGCGGCCCTCCACGCGGAGGCCGAATTCGGTATGATCGCGAGCCCAAACGCTGCGGTTATCGCTGTCGGCGGCGTCGAACCCGCTGACCAGAGCGCGCGCGGAGGTTACGAACGGCGTGGCGAAGACTATGCGATTGGCGAAGAGGACGAGGATGGCCTGATCCTTCTGGCTGAGGGTGTGTTCGGCGAATGATACGAGATCGGCTCGGTGCTCGATGTTGAAGAGTTCCTGGTTGTAGGCGCCATCCAGGATCAGCGCGAGGCGCAAAGGAAGGTCGGAGGGGCGTCCGAAGGAGCGGATTGGCTGGATGACACCGTCTTCGAGGACTTCGATTTCGTCGCGGGTAAGGTCGGTGACGAGGCGTCCGCGGGCGTCGCGGGCGGTGAAGGCGATGTTGACCAGGTCGGCGTCGACCTTGATTGTTGGGGTGTCCTGAGCCAGGATTGCGGCCGTGAAGAGCAATGCAGGGATCAGGCGCATTTTTGAGTAAGAGCGCGGGCTGAAACCCACTCTACATGACTTTTCAGCGGAAGTCGGTCATCAGTTCGGCCAGAGCGGCGGACCCGGGGCAGAGCTTGTCCATGGGCACTTTGCTGAGAGCGATTTCCGGGGTATTGTTCATTTCGTGCATGTCCGGGACGTTTTCATCGGCATAGATCACGCCGGTGAGGACTTCGTCAGGATGGGAGCGGATGTAGCTGAACGCGCCTTCGCGGTCGCTGGGGTCGTAATGGTCGGGCAAACGGGTGAAGCGCATGATGCTGCCATCGTGCATGGTCACGTTGGTAGTGCCGCTCTTTGCGATTTCGGCGACGATTTCGCTGGCATGGGGGACGAAATCGGTTTCCGTCATATGACGGATGTGCTTGCGGGTGAAGGCGTAGCTCTTGGTGGAACCTTCGTGGTCGTTAAAGGTGACGCAGGGAGAGATGACGTCGACCAGGGCAAAACCGCGGTGGGAGAACGCCGCCTTGAGGATAGGGACCAGCTGTTCTTTATCCCCGGAGAAGGCGCGGGCGATGAAAGTGGCGCCGAGGCTGAGGCCGAGCAACGCGGGGTCGATGGGCGTCATTTTGTTGGCTTCGCCTTTTTTGGATTTTGATCCGACGTCGGAGGAGGCGGAGAACTGGCCTTTGGTGAGCCCATAGACGCCGTTGTTTTCGATAACGTACACCATGCGGAGATTGCGGCGAATGGCATGGCACATGTGCCCAAGGCCGATGGAGAGTGAATCGCCATCGCCGGAGACGCCGATGTACATCATTTCGCGATTGGCGGCGACTGCGCCGGTGGCGATGGCGGGCATGCGGCCGTGGCAGGAGTTGAAGCCGTGCGCGCCATTGACGAAGTAGGCCGGGGTTTTGGAAGAGCAGCCGATGCCGGAGAGCTTGCCGATCATGTGCGGAGGTGCGGAGATTTCCCACAGAGCGCGGACGATGGCGGCGGTGATGGAATCGTGTCCGCAGCCGGCGCACAGGGTTGACATTGTCCCTTCGTAGTCGCGGACGGTGAGACCGAGATCGTTATGAGCGAGGCTCGGGTGCGCGACGCGCGGCTTAACGATTGACGGCATGAATAACCTCCGGCCGGGATTGATTGGTTTGGGGGAGCACCGCGTTCAGCACATGTTTGGCGCTGAGGGGGAAGCCAGCGTAGTAGAGGATTGGTTTCAGATTTTCTTTCGGCACGGGGGTTTCAAGAGTGAGCAGAGTGGTTAACTGCGCGTCACGGTTTTGTTCGACGACGTAGCAGAAATCGT
>Ga0206921_10264_pt1 | contig 12785 bp, 14 predicted proteins | sample Alteio_BWOrgHeat_66_FD_152930 | JGI IMG/M metagenome (GOLD analysis project Ga0206921, IMG submission 152930) | Enriched cells from forest soil in Barre Woods Harvard Forest LTER site, Petersham, Massachusetts, United States -... | ecosystem: Environmental > Terrestrial > Soil > Temperate forest >...
ACTCGTAATGATGAGGGGTCGATAGTTGGCCGCCGTTCCTACGGGAAATAGTCCGGTATTGCCGGCGATTGCGGCCGCCTTGAACCAGCGGATAAAGGAGCCGGTATTGATGATGGTGCCACTTGTATAATTCAGCGTGCCGTTATTGGCAACGGAAAGCCCGGTGGTGAGCGTATTGCCATTGAGATCGATGTTCCCTTTTGTCATCGTCAGCGCAGAGCCCGCGGTGACATTGTTGAGCAATTTTATGCCGGGACCCGAATTGTTGATGGTGAGGAAAGTGAAGATCTCTCCGGCCGGATTCGAGATGGTCTGGAGATTCGCACCGTTGAAAATCACCGGGCTCGTAGCCTGGGTAAAGCCGGTGGTGCTATAGTTGCTCCAGTTACCGGCGATATTGAGGGTATTGGAGCCTGGAGAGAGCTTACCGGCGGTGATGTTAAGATTATTCCCGATCGTCATGCTGCTGAGGAGCGTAACGGTATTCCCCGTAACGGCGACATTGTAGAAGCTCATTCCCGCACTGGTGACATTAAGACCATTGCCGCCAAAAACAACAGTAGAAAGGAAGGTGGATGCATCTACTGTACCCTGAAGATAGGTCCAATCCTGACTTTCCGAAATATTCCCCTTCAGTGTCAGTGTACCGCCGGATTTGTCGATGACGAGATACGGAAGAAGGCTCTGGCTGATGGCGATGGCGGTGCCATCGATGGTTTGATTCCCGGACCCGTTGAGGGTGATAACGGCCGATCCTCCCCCGCCGGATGCCGTATTGGTGAGGTACAGATTTCCACTGACGTTGATGTTTCCCGTGTTCAGGGTCACATTGCTCGTGCCGGCAATGGTCAGGTCGCCGGTGGTGGTGAGGGTAGTGCCGGTCGGAATAGTATAGGTGCCGTTAGTATTCGAGACGAAAGTGATATTGTTGAGCGGGAGGCTTCCGGTGATGGCATACGGGTTGGCGGTGCCATCGGTGAAACACCAGGTGGAGACGCCGGCATTGACGGTTCCGGCAGTATAGGTAAATGCATTGGAAGAGGCCGGATTGTTCGTCAGGAATAGCGTGCCGGATGGTTTATTGATGGTCACCCTGGGAAGCGCCCCTTGTCCGGCAACCGTACTTCCGACAAAGTTCTGCGAGCCGGCGCCAACGATATTGATCAGGGCCGAACCTGCGCAGCCCGCGGCGGTATTCATCACATTGATATTGCCATTGACATCGATAATGCCCGAATTCAGGTTATAGAAAAGTGATCCTGTCAGATTGAGATTATTGATGACCGTCATGTCCCCCGTGGAATTGATGTTGTAGCTGAATCCTTGCCCTGAAAATTCGAGGTTATAAAAAGTGGGGCTGACGCCCGTGATCGCGGTCGCTCCGCCCGTGGCCACGTATCTGACGGAACCGTTATTATGGTTGAACGGACCGCTGGTAAAGGCGCTGTTGCCGTCGAATTCCAGGACTGCGGACGTAGAAGTAAAATTGGCGCCATTGAGAGTGAAATTGTTGGCGAACACGATATTGCCGCTTCCGCCTGTAAACGTGCCACCGGAAAAAGTAGCCGTATTAACGGTGGAAAACGAAAAACTGCCTTGGGTGATAGTGCCTGTATAGGTGGCCGAAACGGTGATCCTGAGGATGTTGACCGGTATGTCGATGAAACAGTTGCCGGTGCCGTTGTTGTCGAAGGTCACGGGGTCTGCTGCTCCGGGGACGCTGGCGCCTCCTGCTCCTCCCGAGGAGGTAGCCCAGTTGGCGGGATTACTCCAATTGGAAGAGGTGGTGGCGACCCAAAAGCGGGCGGCCTGGACCTGGTAACACAGGATAGTGGATAGTAGCAAGATCCGGTAAGCTCGTGCCATAGAGGTCGTTTTTTAGGAAGATTGGATACCTAGTTAACGCGATTTGTATACCAAAAGTGTATTTAATTGAAAATCAAAATATTGGAAGGGTAATTACATGGGAATCCTTCCAAATACCGGAAAGGCATTCCTGAAATGGGGCGGATCGAATGTGGTGGGTATTCATTATATTTAATTCCTTATGAGGAATCTATCTTATATCGGCTGCATTTTCTATGGGATATCCATGGCCGGGATGGGGTGGCTGACCATCTCTCATCTTGATTTCCCTTACATGATGATCCCTCCGGAGCATGTCTGGTTGACCGATCATGTATTCCTTGTTTATTTTTTCGGTATCCTGCTCATCCTGGCCGGAACCTGTATTGTTTTTAAAATAAAGCCTATGCCGGCCTCGCTCCTGCTCGGCACTGTGCTTCTTTTGATATTTTGCTTCTACTTCATCCCATATGAATTGTTGGTTTCGCCCAATTACAGGCATTTTGGGGCCTGGGAGAATGCTGCCAAAGAATTGACCTTATGCGGCGGCGCATTCGTCATTGCCGGCTACTTTTCGACTAAAACCGATAACCGGCTTATCCGCGCGTTGAAGAGGCTGATCCCCATCGGCATCATTGTCTATTCTCTTACGATCATCAGTTATAGCATCGATCATTTTCTATATGGGAGGCAGGCGGCGGATTATATTCCGTCATGGATACCGAACCATGTCTTCTGGATCTATTTCGCCGGCGTGGCCTTACTTGCTGCCGGCATTGCGATCCTTTTGAACATCATGCGCGGAACGGCGGCTTTATTATTGGGGATAATGATCCTCATTTGGGTCATCATCCTTCATGTCCCCAAGGCGATCGCTAATCCGATCGACAGTCAGACCGGCGAGGTTACCAGCGCATTTTTAGCGCTTGCCTATTGCGGAATCGCTTTTGTCATTGCCGGCGGTCCCAAAAAGAGAGCATAGTGCACAACGTTGCCAATTAATCGCAGGAATTGGCACTGGTCTCCAAAAAACCGCTACCTTAGATAACCCTCCTCCGGCTTCCCGCTTTCTTAAAGCTATCAATATGGGAAGTGTACTGCCTCTTTCGGCACAAGACATTAACGATCAGCTTCAGCGGATACTGGAATTCCCAGTGTTTAAGAATTCACCTACGCTGGCAAGGTTCCTTGAATTTATCGTTTCAGAGACTATCCATGAAAGGAACCAACAGATCAAGGAATACAGTATCGCCATGCACGTGCTGAACAGATCCAGGGATTTTAATCCGACCAATGACGCAATCGTCCGTATTCATGCAGGCAGGCTGAGACGCGCCTTGCATGAATATTATTTAACCGATGGGCTAAACGACCCGATCATCATCCATGTTCCCAAGGGATGCTATGTCCCGGAATACGAGACGATAGTCAGAACCCATCCGAATGAAGCAACCTCCACTTTTATCGGTACAGCGGCTGTCAAGCCCAGCATCGCGGTATTCCCGTTCAGAACGATACCAAAAAGGCCGAACAGCGATGTGTTCTCCCTGATCCTTGGCGAGGAGCTGAGTGCCGAACTTTCCAGGTTCCGGGATATATCCGTGATAGGCTATTATTCCATGGAGATGATGGCGAAGATCGAACAGAATATTTTGGAGGCTGGAAGATCGGTCGGCGCAGATTATATCATTACCGGCAGGTTGCAATACAATGATCAGAGCGTCAGGGTCAGGGCAACCCTGCTCGTAACCTCAACAGGGCAGGTCATGATGACGAAATCATTGGGAAAAGATGCGCCCCTACCCGATGTGTTCGAAATTCAGCAGGAGATCGTACAAGGGGTTGTTGCTTCATTCGAGGGATCATTTGGCAATATTGCTGTTTTCCCAGGCCCGGACCTTGCTCCGCGCCGCATCGAATAGCCGGATATAATTCCCCTTCCGTACCTTTTCACTTGTCTCGGGCGTCAGCGCCTTCCACAGCGGCGCATACATCTTGTACACTGCGAGGTAAAAATCCTGATCGGGCGGCGCGACCACATCGGTACCGAATAAAAACCTGTCCGGATGGGCATTAAAGACCCTCGCACTGACCTCCACCGTCTCCGGTGTCCTTATAATATACTTGGCAACCTCATCCCAGGAAATGTCGAAATAGACATGTGAAAGGGTGGGATCATCCAACATGGATTCTATGATCCCAACATGATTGGGAGATCGTTCATCGGCGCCAGGTTCCGAGCCATACCCGACGGGATGCACCACGCGGCCCAGACCCATATGCGCCCAGATGATCGTCGTCTTCGGATGACGCCTGAGCAGGGCTTTCATCTGAGCCAGATAAACAGGCTCGCTGGCAGGCTTGGCCATGGGCATGTCGATATCGCTATGAATGAGTACGATCAGCCCTACCTTCCCGGCAAAATCCAGGATGCTGTCCAGCGCCGGGTTCGACAGGCTGGCTACTTCCCCGGCCACCTTCGCGGAAACGAATTCCTTATGGATAGAAAATTCCCCGATACCCGTAAAAACGCCCGGAAAGGTGCGCAACACCCGTTCGATGTGCTTCCATCCATACATATCGGCGGGATTGAAGCCGGTGATCATGGGGTCCAGCCTCGCCTGCTGTTCTTTGGTCAGCGACAGGTATTGCGTGGCTATATAGGCATCCGTAAAAGAGTAGTAATACAATGGCGCATCCGTCTGCAGGTAATAGGTGGGCCCTACCTCACTTCCGGAATTCTGAAATGACCATTGTTGTTGTAAAGGGATTCCAAAAAGAGTCGAACGACCCACTTTGTCACCCATCAGCTGAAGGAACCTTTTGGCGGTGATCCCTTCCTGGATGTAGTTGGTCAAATGGAAATGGCTGTCGTTAAATAAATAGCCATTGGTCGGGGCGGCCCCTTGCCCGATAACGATACCTGCATGAGCAACCAATAGGCCCGCCAGTGCACTGACACAGAATATCTTTCTTAGACGGTTCATATTTTTTTAGTTGAGCTGAAGATGCCTGAAAATTAGCAGCAATGATAGTTTAATCGATGAGCTACATCCAAATAAAAGGGGTTATTAACGGTTAAATGCAACCGCGGTGGTCACTTCACCCGCCTAACATATTGCAGGATTTCCTTTTCCAGGGCGAAGGAAAGGTGTTCGAATTCCAATTCATCCTGCCGGGTTTCCAGTATTGCTTCCCTGATCCGGTCGACATTTTCCCTGCTCATGTAATAATCTTCGCAGAGCGATCTGAACTCGCTATCGGCCGAATACAGCATCCTGATCTTGTCCGAATGCTCGTAAAAATGTGCGACCACCAAATCCAATGGTGTGTTCATCGTTTGGCAATTGACGGTGTCCAAAGAAATGCAAGGGCAATAATACGATGAGCGGAAGGTGAATTCCAAAGAAATATGGTTATTCACCGTTAAAGAAGTAAAACTAATGCGGAAACATATCGAAGGACCCGGCTTGGGGTGACAGTACCCGGTGACAGTCAAAAAAGGGCCAGGATCCGATCCTGACCCTATACTTCAACATCCTGCGAAAAACCCTCACAAAACTAAGATGCCGGGGGTGTGAATCATATAAGCTTTCCCTTAGATCATATAACAATTAAAAAAGTAAAAACTCACACCTTTATGATAATTAATATTGATAACAAAACAAGCCATTTTTTATGGGAAATCTACTCTATACCATTGCCGTTGTCCTCATTATCGCATGGCTGCTCGGATTCTTTGCATTTCATGCCGGGGGGCTCATTCACATTCTCCTCGTCATTGCAATTATTATGATATTGGTGAGATTGATCCAGGGCAAAAGCGTCCTCTAAATCAGACCTTTTCTACAAAAAGAATAAAAGACGTTCCCTGACCTTCTTCGGAACTTACATCCACCCCGATATGGTTGTACTGAAGAATTTCCAGTGTTGTGGACAATCCGGGATCCGTACCGGCGGGTTTATCGCTGAAGTAGGGTCTAAATATATTCTCCAACCCCTCTTTGCTGATACCGGTGCCGTTATCTGTGATTTCTACCGCAAACTTTTTCCCGAAGGCCCTGGTAGTCAGCGTTAGCTCACCTTTTTTATAGGACATAGATTCGATGGCATTGATGATGATATTTGCCATGGCGATCCTTACTTTCTCCTTATCCACATAAATTAAGTCTTCTTCCGTCGAATATTCCTTCCTGACCCTGATCTTCTTCAGTATGATCCGTTCTTCGGTTATGCTCAACGCTTCGTCCAAAAGTTGATGAAGGGAATATCTGCCAGCCTGTGTTTCCGCTTTGTCCTGGTATTTGAGAAGTTCGTTTATCAGCTGATTGATCCGCATCGAGCCTCGCATAATGATATCCAGGTAGGGTCTAAGCTCAGGATCCATTGTGGCGGAATAGAGCATTTCCAGTGATAAATTAATGCTTGTCAATGGATTCCGGACCTCATGGGCCAGTGCGGAAGTGAATCGGACGGATTGATTATTCGATGTTTTGGTCGCCTGGAGGGATGGAATGCGACCTTTTTGATCCGGAGCCGTATCATCGGAAGCAATATCTCTTGTAGTTTGAAAGTCAAACGGGATGATCGCTTTATAAAAAGCCGGCAAAGAGGACATCTTGAGGAATTTAGTTGTTACAAAGTTGTGGTTATATTCGAAGGCAACTGTTATATAATGCTTCAAATAGATTGTATAATTCACAGGTTTGCAGGAATAATAGAGGAAATAACATAACTTTTCAAAACAAAGTTGTACCATCATGATTGAAAAGTCGGAGCTTGAGGGTGTGTTGAAAGGTACTTTATCTTTAAGCGACTGTAATATTACGGTTAAAGTATCCAAGGCAAAAATAACGCTTTCAGGGAGGGTACATTCCGCGGAACAGAAAGGTGAAGCGGAGCGGATAGCCTGGAAGGTGCTGGGTGTGTGGACGGTCGGTAATGAACTGGAGATCGATCATATAAGCTAAACCCGCTCTTAGAGCGGGTTTAGCCTTGATAGTCGGCACGGACCGTTAGTGATGATCATGGTACTTCTGTTCATGCCCGCTCTCATCTACGTATAGCGTTCTGTTCTTGTTCTCCAGGTTCAGTTCAACCCTGAATAGGGGCTGTCCGCCGGAACGTTCGATTCTTGTATAGGTATAATTCTTGCCGTCAGGGTAATTTCTGTGGGTCCTTTCAACAACCGCCGAGGGAACATCATCGCGATCATAAGGGATATGGGAATCAATATGATGCCCGTACTGATCATAGTAGGCAACCATTTCCCCACGGTCATATCGGCTATGATCATCGAAATAGGCATGCCATTGGCCATTGCTTGAACTCCATTGGGGATCACGTGCTTCCGGGTAGTCTCTGTGAAAGGATCTCTGTATCTTTTCCGGAACATGGTGGTGCATGTCCTGCGCAACCAAGGTGCCGCCGGTGATCAAAACGAATAGGGCCAAAAACATTACTTTGTGCATAATCATATTTTACGTAAAGATGAGCCTTGTAAACCGGGTAGTTGTTACACAAAAGCCCCCATGCTTTGCATCATTCACACGTAATGGGAAGAAACCCAATGACCGAACTCATAAAACCTGTGAATTATGTAGTTTCCTATAAGCATCGTGTAACAAACAAAGCAGGCCATCATCTACCTTTGAGTTGGCTTTTATTAGGATATTGGATTTTACGGGGTTGAATTTCTATTCAGACCCCTCTTTTTTTTTAAAGATCGCAATCACTACCCTGGTACATTATTAAAAACCCGCTCTGAAAGCGGGTTTTGCTTATACCTCCTGCATGCATGATCAATGATGAGCCTGGTACTTTTGTTCACGCCCGCTTTCATCCACGTATAGCGTTTTGTTCTTGTTCTGCAGGTTCAGGTCCACCCGGAAAAGGGGCTGCCCGACCGGACGTTCGATCCTTGTGTAGGTATAATTCTTGCCGCCCGGATAATTCTTCTGCGCCCTGTCGACAACGGGCGAAGGGACGTCATTGTTGTCATAAGGAATATGGGAATCGATATGATTCCCGTGCTGATCATAATTGGCAACCATTTGCCCGCGGTCGGATTTGCTACGATCGTCGAAATCCGCATGCCACTGGCCATTGGTGGAACTCCATTGTGCATCACGGGCTTCCGGATAATCTTTTTGAAATGATTTCTGCACTGCTGTCGGAGCATGCCGGGCCTCCTGCGCGATCACTCGGCCGCCGACAGCCAGGATGAATAACGCCAAAAACATTACTTTGTTCATAATTTGTATTTTATGCAAAGATGAAGTATATATACAAGGAGCTCGTTATACAAAAGCCAACAATCATTGCATCATTCACATTTTGCCGGTGGGGCAGTCAAAAATTCGTTACCTTTAATTGCATCCTTCAGCGCACTTTTGCCAGTGCTCCGATCATATAACAATTTTCTCCTTGAAGCTCTATATCAAGAATATGGTTTGCATCCGCTGTAAAATGGTGGTCAAAGACGAGTTGACGAAACTGGGCCTAAACTACAGCTCCGTTGAATTAGGGGAGGCCGAACTCCTGGAAAGGATCTCCCCTGATCAGCTCGAACAGATCAGGGCAGCCCTGTTGAAGTCCGGGCTTGAATTGATGGATGATAAAAAAAGCGTATTGATCCAGAGAATAAAGACGATCATTATCGAATTGGTCCATTATTCCGAGGAGCCATTAGCAATCAATTTATCTGCATATCTAAGCGAGAAAATACAACACGACTATACCTATCTCGCCAATCTGTTTTCAGAAGTACAGGGCACTACAATCGAAAAATTCTTTATCTCGCATAAAATTGAGCGGGTAAAAGAGCTCCTTGTCTATGACGAGCTGACGCTTACCGAGATCGCCTTCAAGATGCACTATAGCAGCGTAGCCCATCTCTGCACCCAATTTAAAAAAGTGACCGGTCTGACGCCCTCTCATTTTAAATCTCTCAAAGACAAGAGACGCTCTATGCTGGAGGATCTTTAAACTGCAACCAATGCATGGATTATTGCCTCTGGTAGAAGGAAAGTATAAAACAAGTGCCCGAACCTTGCACTGATCGGACATCCACCCTGGCATGATTTGCCCGCAGGATTTCCAGAGTGGTAGATAATCCCAATCCCATTCCGCCCGGCTTATTAGTAAAATACGGTTCAAATATCCTCTTCAGGTGGTCCTGACTAATGCCTATGCCGTTGTCCTGAATTTCTATAGCGCTTTCTTTACCGCTCGATCTGGTAACCAGCCTCAACTCACCCTTTCCGGAAGACATGGCGTCGATAGCATTGGTTATGATATTGGTAACAGCTATTTTCATTTTCTCCCGGTCCATCAGTATGCTATGGTCTGCAGCCGTATACTCCCTGTAAACTTCTATTTTTTTGAGCATAATCCGGTCCCTGGCTATGACCAGTGCTTCTTCCAGCAATTGGTTCAAGGAATAAGCTTCAGAAGAGTATTCTCCGGTTTGATCTGCGATAAGAAGCGTGTTTACGAGGTCCTTTATCCGGCAGGAGCTTCTCGCAATGATGTTGAGGTATTCCCTCTGCTCTTCATCAAGATTTGCCGGGTCGAACATCTCCAAAGCCAGGTTAATATTAGACAGCGGATTCCTGACTTCATGAACAAGCGCAGAAATATATTCTGCAGGCTTGTTTTTCGTTCTTTCCAGCGCGAGGTAAGATGCCGAAAGGGTAGTGGACCGTTTGATACAATGCAACAATGCACTGCGGCCGCGAAGGATGATAGCGTTTGTATTCATTACTGATGCTTTTAGGAGTTATTCATACCCGCTCTTAATGATTGTCAAAATCATCTTAAACCTGCCATTAGGCTTTATAAAATTGGCAGCATGTGCGGGAATGATAATTCCCATTCCGGTCTCCAACAGGTGAGACTCACCGGAAATAACAATATCGGCCTTGCCCTCAATGATCTGGGCGAATGTGTCAAAGGGAGAGGTCTTTTCCGTCAAGCCTTCGCCGCTGTCAAAGGACATCACGCTAATGTTGCCTGTCGATTTCCTTAAAATGGTTTTACTCACTATCGCGTTAGACAAATACTCGATGATCTCCACAACAATATGAGACTTTGACTTTTCCAGTTCGGAGTTCTCCTGGTTCACATAACTTTCCATTTAATAAAGGTGATTGTTCTTTTCTTCATTAATGTTACACAACTCTGCCAATACGCTATATCTTTCACACATGCCGGGGATGAGTGTGAATTATATAACTTCTATATCTAATAGTATAAGACTATATCGGTCAATTAATTTTACATTTACAGGATCATGAAAAAAACATTGTATCTAATCCCGATTGGAATGTTGCTCTTGTGCACCTCGGTCGTGGCGCAGAAAGCCAACATTGACTCATTAACCCTGGTTGCCCAGATCAGCCAGGATCAGCTCAAACTCGGCAAGCTGGAAAATATGGTCGATCAAAAAACGAAAAACAAGGAGGGCGCCGCTGTCGATGCGCAGAATTCAGCCAGTGATAACGCTAATGCGGCGGAAAGATTAAACGCCGATCCGGACAATAAAAAATTAGCCAACGAGGCCAACAACAAAGCCGGCGATGCGAAAAGCAATGCCAAGAAATCGAGGACTGAGTCCGGGAAATTGGATGACCTGAACAAACAGATTATGGATCTTAAAGTCAAAATAGCAGGTGAGCAGTCCAAGTTGAATGCCTATTCTCCCCCAGTGGTGGTTACTCCCGCTGTAGTAGCGATGCCGGTCCGGCCCGACTCAACTCAGCATCGCTGAACAGTTTTTACTTGTATCCTAATTTTCTCATCAGCCGAACATGCGAATATAACGCCTGCCATGCGGATGGGTAATAGTTATAAGGAAGGCCAAAAAGATCGCACTGTTGTCGCACTATCCTGCTTAAGGCAGAATAGTGTATATGGCTGATCTGCGGGAAGAGGTGATGCTCAATCTGGAAATTAAGACCGCCAACCAGCCAGGAAATTATTTTGTTCCCGGGAGCGAAGTTGGCTGTGGTTCTGATCTCATGTATCGCCCATTCGGAATCTATGACTTTCCGGTCTCCCCCTGCCACATCAAAAGTGGTCATTTCCACCATATGCGCCAATTGAAATACCACCGATAGAACAAGACCCATTGTAATATGAATAACTAAAAACCCGACGAGCCAGGGTTGCCAGCCAAGCATATAAATGGGTACGAATACATAGAAGAACGCATATAATAATTTACTGGCCCAAAATATTACATGTTCCTTAGGGTCAATTCTATTGATCGCAGTATTATTGATCTTTCTTCGGAAGTATATGCGAAAATCAGTGCGAAGCATCCAGGACAGGGTGCTTATTGAATAAAGCAAAAACATATAGATAGACTGGAAGCGATGCATCGGCATCCATTTTTGTGTAATGCATTGCCTCAATAAAGGACCATTGGCAATGTCATCATCTATGCCATCGATATTGGTGAAGGTATGATGGATAATATTGTGTTTTATCTTCCACATAAAGGCGTTGCTGCCCAGCGCGTTCATCGTCAGTCCCATTATTCCGTTTACCCATTTTTTCCCCGAGTAGCTATTGTGACAGGCATCGTGCATAATATTAAAGGCTATGCAGACCAGTGTCAGCCCAAAAAGGACCGAGACGAAGATCCCTGCTACCGGGCTATATCGGCCCGACAGCAGGTAAAAATAAATGCCAAAAGCGGCGGGTATCAGTATCCATGCTTTTAGGTACAGTCTCCAGTTTCCCGTCTTTCTCATGTTCTTCGTTTTGAAATACGCATCTACCGCACTCTTTACAGATTGAAAAAATGAATTATTGCTATTGTTGAAAGAAATTTTAGGCATATAGAATGTTTGAGGATAGGAAAAGGTCCATTAGCAAGAAAGGTACAGCGCCCGAACGTTATAAGCATTATGTCAAACCCGATCAATATTACATAATTCACACATTTTACCATGATTCTGGTTCGCGACGTGTATTTCGGATGTGTGAATTATATAAACACCCAAAACAACCATGTAACGTTCTGAATTTACTTCTGGCTACCTTTCCGGCCAGGCCGCAAACCGCCTCATCACAATTAATCATTATAATGAAACAGCGCAACAATATCTTTCTGAAAACTCCGACCGGCATAGACGGACTCAATGAAATAACAGGAGGCGGGTTCCCCCGGGGCCGCCCTACACTTATTTGTGGAAGTGCCGGATCCGGAAAAACGATCCTGGCTATTCAATTCCTCATAAAAGGGATCACGGAATACAACGAGCCAGGTGTTTTCATGAGCTTCGAAGAATCCGCCAATGACCTGACTCAAAATGTAAGATCGCTTGGGTTCGATTTGGAAAAAGCCATTGAACAAAAAAAACTGAAAATTGATTATGTGAGGGTTGAAAGATCGGAAATTCAGGAAACCGGCGAATATGACCTCGAAGGGTTATTCATCAGGCTAAACCATGCCATTGATTCGATTGGCGCCAAAAGAGTGGTGCTAGACACCATAGAATCCTTATTTTCAGGGTTGAGTAATACGGCAATACTTCGTTCCGAGATCCGGAGGCTTTTTCATTGGTTGAGGGAAAAAGGGGTTACTACGATCATTACCGGTGAACGGGGAGAAGCTACCCTGACAAGGCAGGGCCTGGAAGAATATGTCTCAGATTGCGTCGTCTTATTGGATTTCCGCGTAATTGAACAAATCGCCACGAGACGGCTAAGGATCGTTAAATACAGGGGATCAACACACGGCACAAATGAGTATCCTTTCTTAATTGACGAAAATGGCGTTTCCGTTCTTCCCATCACATCTTTAAGGCTTACGCATACCACATCCCCTGAAGTGATCTCTACTGGACTTCCCGGGCTGGATAAGTTGTTCCACGCCGGAGGATATTACAGGGGGACCTGTACGCTTATTACAGGGGCAACCGGCACTGCAA
>Ga0206921_10272_pt1 | contig 12743 bp, 8 predicted proteins | sample Alteio_BWOrgHeat_66_FD_152930 | JGI IMG/M metagenome (GOLD analysis project Ga0206921, IMG submission 152930) | Enriched cells from forest soil in Barre Woods Harvard Forest LTER site, Petersham, Massachusetts, United States -... | ecosystem: Environmental > Terrestrial > Soil > Temperate forest >...
GGATACAACCGACGAAGATTTTACCCGCCAGTTTGATGTGAATGTAAGAGGCACATTCAACACCTTAAGAGAAGCTGCAACCCAATTAGCAGACAACGGAACCATTATCAACTTTTCTACTTCGGTTAACCGTATTATGCTGCCAACTTACGCAACGTATGTGGCTACCAAAGCCGCGGTAGAACAACTAACCCGTGTATTTGCTAAAGAAGTGGGCAGCCGTGGCATTAATGTCAACTCTGTTTCTCCGGGCCCTACAAATACTGAATTATTTACCACCGGCAAGCCAAAAGAGGTAATTGACCGCCTGGCATCCTTATCAGCGTTCAACCGCATTGGCGAACCTGAAGATATTGCAAGGGTTGTGGTATTTCTGGCAAGCGATGAGGCCAAATGGATCTCTGCGCAGAACATAGGTGTAAATGGTGGAATGGCTTAATTATAAGTCAAAATTAAAAAGTCAAAAATCAAAAATAATAATCGGTGAAACCATTGATCAAAATCGGTGAAATCACAATAAATCATCATCATGAACTCATTAAAAAACAAAGTAGCCTTGATAACAGGCTCAGCAAGAGGCTTAGGCAAAGCAATAGCCGAACGTTATGCCGCCATGGGCGCAAACATCGTTATCAATTATTCCCGCGACAAGGCATCCGCCGAAGAAGTGGAAAGCAACATCAAAGCGATGGGTGTAAAAGTAATCTCTGTACAGGCTGATGTAAGCAGGGTAGCAGACATTGAAAGATTATTTACCGAAGCGAAAAATGCCTTTGGGAAAATCGATATCGTAGTTGCCAATGCTGGTATCGAAATGGTGGAAACACCGGTAACCGCATTTACCGAAGAGCAGTTTGACCGCCTGTTTTCTATCAATACCAAAGGCGCTTACTTTACCATGCAGCAGGCTGCCAAAAATATAGAAGATAACGGCCGCATCATTTACATTGCTTCTTCTACCACATCATTTCCTGTAGCTGGCATGGCGGTATATGGCGGCAGTAAAACAACGCCCCGCTATCTTGTAGATATTCTTGCTAAAGAAATCGGGCACAAGGGTGTAACGGTCAATTCAATTATTCCCTTTGCGGTAGATCATTCCGGCATCTTTGCAGAAGCAGACAGCTATCCCGCACTGAGAAAACAATTATTAGACAGCTGTCCAATGGGACGTTTGGCAGAGGTGGAAGATGTAGCAAATGCTGCCGAGTTCTTTGCAAGCGATATGTCTTCTTTCGTAAGTGGCCAGCATTTACTGGTAAATGGTGCTGCTACTAATTAAAAGATGAAAGCCGCAAACTTTATAACATCTATATTGCTCGCGTGCAGTTTAACTGCTTGTGGGCAATTTTACAAAGATCATAAACATCAATCATTGACAGTAATGGATACAAATAAATTGAAGAATAACCTTGTAAAAGCTGCTTTTGAGGCATGGCAAAAAGGCGATTCAAAGCAGTGGCTTTCTTTCTTTACTAATGATGCAGCGCTATACGATGATGGCGATATAAGAGACTTTATAAAATTTTCTACCCAGGCCATTGGACACGAACGGTTTATCAGCATTGATAAAGTAGAAGATAACGGTACAAGCATTTTTGGAAAGTTTCACAGCGATACCTGGGGCGACTTTAAAACGTACTTTAAATTCCACATCAACAGGGACGGAAAGATAGACAAATTGGAAATCGGGCAGGCTGACTATTAGTTGATGGACTATTTTGAGGAACAATCAGATGGATTTAGCCCTTCACAGTGCTCGTTTCACCTATAGTTTAATATATTAAATTGATTGACCACTTATAGGGTCGAAAACCAAATAAAAATGAAAGCAATTATTCTCAATCAACCAGGAGGAGCAGAAAATCTGGCGATGGCAACGGTTGATATTCCTGTTATTAGGGATAACGAAGTGCTCATACAAACAAAAGCAATTAGCGTCAATCCCATTGATATTAAAACTAGGACAGGAAAAGGCCTATTTGAGCTATTGAAAGACGAAATGCCGCTGATACTTGGCTGGGATATCTCTGGCGTGGTTACCAAGGTTGGCGCAGACGTTACAAGTCTAAACCCGGGTGATGAAGTTTTTGGAATGGTGAATTTCCCCGGTCATGGCAAAGCTTATGCCGAATACGTAGCAGCCCCGGCAAATCATTTAGCTCTTAAACCGGCTATTATTTCCCATCAGGAAGCAGCAGCAACTACCTTGGCGGCTTTAACTGCTTATCAATCCATCGTGCATCACGCAAAAGTTGAGAAAGGGCAACGGGTGCTCATACCTGCGGCATCCGGTGGCGTCGGGCATTTTGCTGTACAAATAGCCAAAAGCCTTGGCGCTTATGTTATCGGTACATCCTCCGGTGCGAACCGCGACTTTGTGATAAGTCTTGGTGCCGACGAACATATAGACCATCAGACAGTCCAATTTGAAAATGTAGTTACTGACATTGACATGGTACTTGATACACTTGGTGGCACAAACACCGAACGTGCCCTTAAAGTAGTAAAAAAAGGTGGTACTGTCGTTAGTATCATCACAGGTTCCAGTGCCGTAGTTGCAGATATGGCAAAAGAAATGGGGATAAACTGTTATAATGTATCGGTCAAATCCAGCGGCGATGATATGAAAGAATTAGCTAGACTTTTGTCGGACGGCGTGTTGAAAGCACATATAAGCAAAACATTTGCGTTTGATGAGATGATCGAGGCTCATCGGCAAATTGAAAGTGGCCGTACTGTAGGGAAAATAATTGTTACACTGTAATCGACACAAAATCCGAAAAAGATGAAAAAAGCAATTCTTTATGGCGCAAACGGACTGGTTGGATCCAATATTCTTCAGGAACTATTGCGCAGTAGTGACTATGACGAAATAATTGCCGTAGTGAGGACAAAATTGCTTATAAAGCATCATAAATTGAAAGTTTTAGTTGGCGACTTTGAATCGTTTGTTGATTTGGTTGGTGATATTAAGGTTGATGAAGTTTACATTGCGCTTGGAACGACACGAAAAAAGACGCCTGATGACGCCACATATTACCAGATTGATCACGATTATCCCGTTTTGGCTGCGAAAATAGCTAAGGAAAATGGCGCCAGCTCTGTTTTCTTTGTTTCGTCGATCGGAGCAAATGCTGAATCTTCCTTCTTTTATCCTAAAACTAAAGGTCAGACTGAAGAGGCCATCATTCTCCAAGATTTCGAACATACCCATATTTTCCGACCTTCAACTATTCTGGGAAACAGAATTGAGAACCGTCCTGCTGATAAAATATTTGGAAGAATATGGGCGTTTATAAGCCCTGTTCTTACCGGAAAGCTGACTAAATACAGGGCTATCCCAGCAAAGCAAATCGCGATAGCAATGATTAACGCAGCAAGGAATCCCGCTGGTAAAATGAAAATATACTATTGGCGCGAAATGAAACAGCTTTTAACGGACAAATAAAATTTTCTTGAATTACAAAAAATGGTTGCAAGCGGTATTTTAGAACGTCAAGAATATACATAAAGTTGTGGTCAGCAGCTAATAAGCAGGGCATTAAATATTTGTTATTTTTTTTTAATAGACTAACTTAGCATTTCATATTAGCATATTGGTTCAGGCGGATATCATTAAATTACAAAATGCAGTCGCGATTAATCGCGATGAAGCCGCTTATCGTCAATTATTTATAAATTTTCACCAGCCACTTATCAAATTCGGGGAGTCAATTATTCAATCTGAAGAAGCGGCCGAAGACATATATTCGGAAGTGATGATAAAAATATGGCTAATGGAAGAAAGTTTAGCAAAAATTGAAAATCTTAAACAGTATTTGTATATACTAATTAGGAATGCGGCTTTCAATGAATTGAAAAAACAAAAAAAAATACTCTTTTCCTCCTTAGATGATCTTCCGGAATATTATATCAGTACTTCTTCTGTTGAAGAAAGTTTTTTAAAGGACGAGTTTGATAATAAGATAAAAGATGCCATTAAGGCACTTCCGCCAAAATGCGGGCTTGTTTATCGTCTGATTAGGGAAGATGGATTCAACTATAAACAAACTTCTGAAATCTTAGGTATATCAATTAATACCATAGAAGGGCATATGACTTCTGCAATCAAAAAGATAAGTGAATCCCTTCAAAAATACCTTCATTAAAGAATCTACCATATAAATAAATATTACTATTTCCCTTAATATAGGCGATCAAGGAATTTGCTTTCCCACCAGGATGTTCTCGTAGCTATTTTCCTGTTTTTACTGTCGCAGCAACTCATGCAAAAAGTATAAAATCTGTTATAGTTTTCACAACTCCTTAAAAATATTTTCATTCAGACCGGTGGTTTTATTATTTAATATTGTCTTAACATTAAATAAGCAATGCTTGCCATGTCCGAAAAACTTTTTTTTCAGCTTTTATCCAGACAGCTTGCCGGCGAAGCAACATCTGATGAATTAAAGAAGTTAAAACAGCTAACTGAAGAAAATCCTGTATGGAATAAACTTTATCAGGAGCTAAACTATAATAAAACAAATTCAAGCGACGATGAGGAAGTAAAAGCCGAACAAGCATATATGCTTCACATGCTTAAAATGCAATTAATTGTTCCTAAAGAAGAAAAAGAAGGAATTGAAAATGATATAGTCCGGCTCCCCGTCTATAAAAAATACATAAGGCACATAATGGGAATAGCGGCCTCCATACTATTAGCCGTATCCATACTAACGTATGCTCTTCTGGTTAACCATCATGAAAAGAATTTTTCAAATCTTATAGCAACAAAAAAAGGTTCGAAAACCACTATCAAATTGCCAGATGGAACAACCGTATGGGTCAATTCTGACAGTAAGATATGGTATGCCGACAACTTTAATAGCAAAACGAGAGAAGTCTGGCTTTCAGGGGAAGCTTTTTTTGATGTAAAACACGATTCCCAGCATCCGTTCATTATTCACACGGATAAAATCAATATCACAGATTTGGGTACGGCTTTTAACGTCAAATGCTATGCAAATGACCCTGATATCGAAACTTCGCTCATTCGCGGTAAAATAGACATTAGTTTTAATGACCGGCCGAATGAACACTTTACGCTACATCCAAATGAGAAATTGACTGTGAGCAGGAATCAAAGTTCGAATGGTCAGCTATCTAAGATTAATGAAGAAGAGCCAAAAATCAAATTGGACAATCTTAAACCGCTGAGCGCTGATCATGTGATTTCTGAAACTGCCTGGGTATATAATAAAATAGGCTTGAATAATATCACATTGGAAGATATTGCTGTTGAACTGGAAAGAAGATTTGACGTGGAGATCATCTTCAATGATAATGTAGTAAGACATTATCATTATACCGGAGTGTTTGAAGATGAAAATTTAGACGAGATATTAAATATTTTACAGATTTCGAAACCCTTTAATTACAAAATGAATGGAAGAAAAATAACAATCAGCCAATAACTGACTGGGAAATAAAAACGGGAAATGTTGACGCATTTCCCGTTAGAACAATTAACCAGGCACAGTTCCCCTTCGAGAGAGAATTAACGCAACTATTTATTAACTATTCAAAACAAATGTATGAAGAAACTAAGACTCTTCAATCAAGATTTATTTTTCATTAAATATCGAAGCGCCTTCCTTAAAATGAAACTACTCTTACTCCTGGTGGTTATTTCGTTAAATGCTGCCGCATCGGTATACTCCCAAGTCCGAATTTCTGTTAACCTGAAACAGGTTACCCTAGAAAATGCATTAAAAGAAATTGAACAAAAATCCTCGTACCGGATTATTTATAATAACGAGGTTGTTCCGTTTAGAAAAATTGTATCTATCCAGGCTGATAATAGTGAGTTGTCCGAAGTACTTGATCAATTATTAAAAGGCATGCCGGTCAGGTATAAAATTCTGGATAATAAGGTAATAGTATTAACTGAAAAAGATCAACCTAAGATCGAATCTAATGTCAATGGTTATACACTTTCTATAAAAGTAACCGATGAAACAGGGCAACCTTTGCCGGGGGCGACAATTAATATCGAGGGGCCAAGGGTTGAATCCGTAGGCACCGATTCTAATGGCCTGCTTCAAATGCCCAATGTTGATGTCGGGTCTTACACTGTTACAATTTCTTTTGTAGGTTATGAAAAATATGTGACCAAAGTAAATGTATTAAGTAATACCACATATAATGTCGTTTTGAAAGCATCACCGAATTCGCTTAACGAAGTGAGAATAGTAGGTTATGGCAAAGAAACTAAAAAATTCCAAACCGGTTCGTCTATCCACTTAACAGCAGAAGATATAAAAAAGCAGCCGGTAAGTAATGTTTTATCAGCCATTCAGGGCTTGACTCCGGGACTGGATATCGAAAATACGTCGGGCACCCCGGGAGCTCCCACTACTGCCATGGTACGAGGAGTAAACACCCTCAACATAAATAATTCTACAAACCCAACTATAGGTTCAAATATTCTGATCCTGATTGATGGCGTCCCTGGCGATATCACAACCGTACCACCTTCGGACGTAGAGTCAATAGATATACTTAAAGATGCCGCTTCAACTGCAATTTATGGAGCGAGAGGATCAGACGGTGTAATCATTATTACCACCAAAAGGGGATCTTCGAATGGAGGTAACAAAGTTACTTTTAACGCTTATACTAATTTTGAACAGCCAACGAACATTGCCAAAGTATTAAATACCACGGAATTCCGGGATATTAGAGAACAAGCGTTTAAAAATGATGGCATCACGCCGAATCAGTATAATGCTCCCGATCTTTTCATGGATAGCACAGTAAATACCAACTGGGGAAAATCATTATATCATACGGCACTAACCCAGGATTACCAGGTGGGTATTTCCGGAGGAACTTCAGATATCAACTATTATATCAGCGGAGGGTATCGTGATGAGGATGCCATTGTAGTAGGGGATTGGTATTCTAGAAGAGCAAATGTGAGAATGAATATGGATGCCACGTTATTTAAAGGCTTCAAAGTTGGCGGAGGATTTGCCTATACCAATCAAAATAGTAACCTATACAATAGTGCAGTAGCGGCAGCGGTCTATTACGCATTGCCAATGATTCCCTTTAAAAATGCTGATGGCAGTACTAACTTAACATTATATAATTCTTATACTAATCCGAACAGGCTGTTAACCAATTATAATCAAAGCAACAACGGCCAGATGTTGGGTAATTTTTATTTTAACTATAACATCCTGGACGGTTTATCCTTGCTGACAAATATGAATTATCAGTATGTAGACAGTAAAACCACGTCTTTTACGCCAACTACCGCCTATTCATATGCAACCACAGGGAATGGCGGTAATTATGGTTACGGGGGTGGCAAAACGTTGAATATCGAACCACAATTAAACTATAGTAAAAGCTTTGGGGACCATTCTCTAAAATTATTGTTAGGCGGAACTTACCTGACAACGAATTCTTATGCAACCTCACTTATTACTTCCACAAGTACAAACGCAATCGACGCATTAAATACATTGACTTCGGGAACGGTTATCTATCAGAACTATGCTGAAACACCTTATAGATTCGCATCAATATTCGGAAGAGCTGATTATAGGTATAAAGACCGCTATCTTTTGGAGGGTGTAATTCGCCGGGATGGATCTTCCCGATTTGGAGCGGATAATAAATTCGGGACATTCTATTCCATATCAGGTGGGTGGATATTTTCTGATGAGGATTTTATTAAAAAAATTGCCGGTGGAGATTTTTATGGAAAAATCAGGGCAAGTTATGGTATAACGGGTAACGATAAAATTGGTGATTTTGGTTATCAGGCCAACAGTGCTACCACCTCGTTCTCCTATGATGGTAATAATACTCTTTATGTGCAAAATCTGGCAAATCCTAATTTGAAATGGGAACAGACAAAAAAGCTGGATATTGGGATTGATATAAATGTTCTTAAAAACAGGATTAGCATTACTGCAGATTATTACAACGATAGAACAACGAACTACCTGTTTACGCAATCTCTTTCCTATGTTACCGGATTTAATTCAGTTGCCTCTAACCTTGATGGTTTGATTAGCAATAAGGGATTCGAATTCACGCTTAATATTGTACCAGTCAGCGTCAAGGATTTCAAATGGACATCCAACTTTAACATAACTACTGTTCAAAATAAATTGGTTAGTCTTCCGGGTTTAAATAATTCGGGTGTTGGAAACAGGTATACTTACGAGGTTGGCCAACCCATCGGCCTGGTTTGGGGTTTCAAATATTTGGGCGTAAATCCGACTAATGGCTTAGCCGTATTTCAGGATGTTGATCATAGTGGCTCCATTGCTTTCGACACACCTGACGAACAGGTGTTAGGTAAAACTAACCCTGACCTTTATGGTGGTTGGAATAATACGATAAGCTATAAGAAATTTGATTTTAGTTTTTTAACACAGTTTGTTAGTGGCATCACTAAGCAATATGACGTTTACGATACACCGGGAGGAAGCTTAAATCTACCCGTCAGCTTTTTAAATCTTTGGCAAAAACCTGGTGATATCACCGATATCCCCAGGGCAGCTACACCGGGTACCGCTGCCTACAATAATAACAGCCTGATAGGCAGCAGTAGCTTTGCTTATAGTAACGCATCATATATCAGGGTTAAGAACATTACCCTTGGGTACAGTTTCGGTACATTGAAAGCGCTTCATATTACCAATCTAAGAGTTTATACCACCGGGTATAATTTGTTTACTATAACCGGCTTTAAAGGGGATGACCCTGAAGGCTATAGTAACCTTGTGCCAATGACCAAAATTTATACCATTGGTATTAACGCAACTTTATAAACCCAACTAAAAAATCAGATTATGTTATCAAGAAAAAATTATCATAAGGGCATTTGGATGGTTGGCCTAATAATTATCGGCTTAACCAATTCCTGTAAAAAAATGGTCGAGGTTACACCTGTGGGTTCAATAGCTACATCCGAGGCTTATTCTACTGAATCTAACATCGCTGCCTCTGTAAACGGTATTTATTATACTTTACAACAGCAAGGAACTATTTACAATTCGAGTTACAATTCAATTTTTCCACTATTAAGTGACGAGGCCAGTATTGGCAATACCTCAACGGTGCAATATCTTCAATTTGCAAACAACAATATTACTTCTGACAACTATATAGTAAGTGGTTTATGGTCGAACGGTTATGCTACTATTTATCAGGCCAATCTTTTATTGGAGAATGTTAGTGGGAATAACACCATTAATGCAACTGAGAAAAATCAATGGTTAGGAGAGGCCCGGTTTCTCAGAGCTTACTGTTATTTCATGCTGACTCAGTATTTTGGAAAGGTACCATTGGCTACCACTTCTGACTATAAAACGAATAATTCATTAGCCAGAAGTGACACGGCAACTGTAAACAAATTTATTATCTCCGAGTTAGAAGCAGCGGCAACCTTGTTACCTGATGGGTATTCCGCTTACAATAATGATCGTACAAGAGCGAGCAAGGAAGCGGCGCAGGCTTTACTTGCCCGTGAATATTTGTACAGAGGCTATTGGGCGAAGGCGGAGGCTAATGCCACTTTGCTGATCAATAATTCCACGTTTTCATTACCCAGTGATTTGAACAATGTTTTAGTTTCAAATTCAATAGAAAGTATTTGGGAAATAGCCTTTTCTGCAAAGGATCAAAATTATACACCTTATAATCTTGTTCCATTTGGAAACTACTTACCACCGGTTGTTCCAAGTACTAAACTTGTAAATGCGTTCGAAGCCGGTGATAAAAGAAAAGATGTCTATTTAAGTATTATTCCGACAGTCCCGTCCTTTTATATCATGTATAAATGGCATGACGAGGTGAATTTTGCTGATCAACCGAAAATCATGCGACTTTCGGAAATGTATTTGATTAGGGCTGAAGCAAGACTTAAACAGAACAATCTTACCGGCGCAGCCCAGGATATCAATGTTATACGAAACAGAGCTGGCTTAGCTAATACAACAGCAACAACTCAGGCAGATTTGATGAGCGCCGTTATGCAGGAAAGGTTAGTGGAGCTTTGTTTTGAAGGAGATCGCTGGCTCGACTTGATACGCACTGGCCAGGCGGACGCTGTATTAGGTCCGTTTAAAGGTAGCAGCTGGAAAAGTTCAGATCAATTACTTCCCATTCCGGCAACAGAGATAGGCAATAACCCGAATCTTGCTCCGCAAAACCCCGGTTATTGAGCGGGGGTGAATGATTTGTTTGCGCAAATCAATGCGAGGCTGAAACTTGGTACTGGCTTAAGAAGCCGGTACCAAACCACCTCTAAACTGCCTGGGTAAAGTGCCCTGGCGGACTATTACGTACCCTTCTGTGAGAATCCCGGAATAAACTGTCGGGGTTTCTTCACAGAACTAAAACAATTACAAACATATTATGAATACTAAGTTTAAAGTGCTTGCAGCACTTTTGGTGGGATTGCCATTCCTTGTGAGCGCACAGAATAAACCCCCTATTAATAAAGCGGGCACCGATACGGCTAAAAAGCTTGAAGTCAAATCGTCCATAAAACCATATGCAGAAGTTATCACAGAAAAGGCCATAAGTAAAGCAGGTCTGTTTACTGTACATCATATAGATGACAAGTTTTATTTTGAATTGAGGGATACGATCATGAACCGTCAGATACTGGCAGTAACACGGTATTCCAAAACCCCGGGAGGAGCAAACGTTTATGGAGGAGAACTTGCCAATCAACAAACATTATACTGGCAAAAGGGGCCGGATAATAAGGTCTTTTTAAGAGCGTCTATCCTGGTGAGTCAAAGTAAGGATTCCACGCAGGCTATCTTTAAAGCAGTACAGGTATCAAGTCTTGACCCTATTGTAGCCAGTTTTGATATAAAGGCGTTTTCAAAAGATAAGCGGGGTGTAGTTATAGATGTAACCGATTTTTTTAAAGCAGACAATCAAATTTTTTCGATGCCCCCCTATGAAAGGCAGCAGATGAAAATTACAAATCTGGCAGCGGATAAATCGTATATTTCCAAAATAAGCACGTTCCCTATAAATACAGAGGTGCATACGGTAAAAACCTTTGCTGTTACCCCTACGACAGGCTTTACAGATCCAAGCAACTGGCCAATACCTGCGGGAATGGAAACCGGTTTTATAACCTTAGAATTAAATACTTCTTTTTTAATGCTGCCCGCTGTTCCTATGAAGCGGCGTCGTTTTGACGAACGGGTAGGCTATTTTGCAGATCAGTTTACTGATTATCAGGATGATGAGCAAAGTGTGAAGCCGGCCACCTTTGCTGTGAGATGGAGGCTGGAGCCTAAGGATCAGGATACTGATAAATTTAAACGTGGAGACCTTGTAGAACCCAAAAAACAGATTGTTTATTACATAGATCCTGCCACACCAAAAAAGTGGAGAAAATACTTAATAGCAGGGGTAAACGATTGGCAAAAGGCTTTTGAGCAGGCAGGTTTTAAGAACGCAATAATTGCCAAAGAATGGGCTGAAAATGATACGACCATGAGTCTGGAAGATGCCCGGTATTCCGTAATCCGGTATCTCGCATCTCCGGTAAGTAACGCTTACGGGCCGAATGTCCATGATCCTAGAAGCGGTGAAATACTGGAAAGTCATGTGGGGTGGTACCATAACGTTATGAAATTGGTGCATAACTGGTATATGGTACAGGCCGGAGCCATTGACAAACGTGCCCGAAAGATGGAATTTGATGACGAATTGATGGGTGATTTGATTCGGTTTGTGTCTTCTCATGAGATTGGGCATACACTTGGGCTTCGTCATAATATGGGCGCCAGCAGCCAAACACCCGTAGAGAAATTAAGGGATAAGGCTTGGGTGGAAGCAAACGGGCATACAGTTTCCATCATGGATTATGCCCGTTTCAATTACGTTGCCCAGCCAGAGGATAGTATTGGACCAAAAGGGATTTATCCCCGGATTGGTGAATATGATAAATGGGCCATTGAGTGGGGCTATAAATATGTAAAAGCAAAAGATGAGGAGGAAGAACGAAAGGTGCTGTTTGCCGCTACAACCAAACGACTGGCCGGGAATCCTAAACTATGGTTTGGCGGAGAAGGAAGCTATGAAGACCCACGAGACCAAAGTGAGGACCTGGGTGATAACTCGATGAAAGCAAGCACTTATGGGATCAAAAACCTAAAAAGAGTTATCGCTGGATTGGAAGATTGGACCAGAGAAGATGGCGATACCTATTATAATTTTAACGAAATGTACAATGAGGTACTTACACAGTACCAGAAATTTACACTTCATGTGCTTAGGAATATAGCAGGAATATATTTTACGAATAAAGCATCAAATGAGCCTGGGAATTTATTTAAGCCTGTTGAAAAGGTCAGACAAAAAGAAGCTGTGGATTATTTGATTAAGCAGGTATATACAACCCCGTATTGGCTGATCCCCGATAATGTGATTTATAAACTTGGTGTCCGGCCAACAGAGAAGATCTTAAGCCTGCAGGAATTTGCACTTGGGGGCAATCTTTCTCCAGCCATGATGCTAAATGTAATTGAATGTTCTGTAAGGTCGTCCGATCCGTATAGTTTAACTGAATACCTTAATGATTTAACAAACGGGATATGGAGTGAAGTTGGCACTAATAAACCAATTTCTATTTACAGAAGAAATCTGCAAAAAATGTACATCACTAAGATAGGTGTCGTGATCAAACCAGTGGAAATAAACAAGCCGGC
>Ga0206921_10267_pt1 | contig 12588 bp, 15 predicted proteins | sample Alteio_BWOrgHeat_66_FD_152930 | JGI IMG/M metagenome (GOLD analysis project Ga0206921, IMG submission 152930) | Enriched cells from forest soil in Barre Woods Harvard Forest LTER site, Petersham, Massachusetts, United States -... | ecosystem: Environmental > Terrestrial > Soil > Temperate forest >...
TAATTTGACCTGAAAGCTCACTTGCCGATGATGGTCATGTTCACTTTTGACATCGGGATCTCATAAACCAGCGGGTCAAAACTGTTTTGCAGTTTCCGCATCACGAAGTAACTCTGCTTGGTCCGGGAGATGATGTGGAATTGGCCATGGTCATTCGCTTCCTTGACCCAAGCGGGGAAAAGCTTGTAGGCACCGGGTTCAAAAATAAAGATAACGCCGTTTTTCTCGTCCAAATGCTCCTTAACATAGACAGCCGAGGCCACACCCGCCTGCCTGCACAATTCAAAAGAACCCTTGAAAAAGAACAGCAGGAAACCCGCGCCTAACAAAGCAGCCGCCGGGATCAATATGAAAGAGATCGTGTTCTTGGTCATCGCAAAAAGCTTCCCGAAGAAAGCCTTGGCCTGCCGAAGGTTCCAAAGGAGGGTAAAGACGAGGGATAACCCCAGGATGATGACCACCCAAAGCTGGATCGGGATGATCTTGATGACGTTAAAGGCGAAAAGCAGGACCTCGTAGTTCGAGTAGTCCCCCATTTCCACCCCCAACTCGCGGTCGTAGAAGGTGATATAGGTGTGTCCCCAGAAATAAAGGGTGGTGGTCAAAACCGCGCCCCAAACCAGGAAGGCGAAATACATGGGCTCGGTGCCATGCGTGTGCTTTTCGGGCTGTTTTAGAGATTTTTCATCGAGCGATTTGGATATCAAACCTACTTTTGGCGCGGGCATTCTTGACCTCTTTAGTTTATCGGATTACGAAAGTGCATTTTATCCAACCAATTTAATAAAGCTATCCCCGTCCCGTCACCAAGACCGGTCTTCGATTGGCGTAGGAAATATTCAATAACATCCCAATGGCGATATAGCTGAAGACCAGCGAGGACCCTCCATAGCTGATAAAAGGAAGGGTGAGGCCCGTCACGGGCAAAAGGCCTACGGTCATGCCGATGTTCACCACTACCTGCACCGCGAAAATGCTGGCGATCCCCAGGGCCAAAAGCGAACCTTCCCTATCCCGCGCCTTGCGGGCGATCTCGAAGGACTTCTGGAGCATGATGAAATATAGGATAAGAACGACCATGCAACCCACGAAACCCCATTCCTCGCCCAGGACCGAAAAGATGAAGTCCGTATGATGCTCGGGGATGAAGGAAAGCTGGGTCTGGGTGCCTTGTAAATAACCCTTGCCCGAAATCCCCCCCGACCCGATGGCGATGACCGATTGAATGATGTTGTAACCCGCGCCCAGGGGGTCATCCTGGGGATTGATGAAGACCTGTAGCCGTTCCTTTTGGTAATCCTTCAAGAAATGCCAGATAAGCGGTAATGAGGTGGCTCCCATCACGAAGATATAAGCCAGCCAGCGGAATTGAATGCCCCCCACATACATGATGATGAAGGACACCGGCACCAGGAGCAGGGCCGAACCCAGGTCCGGCTGTTTCAGGATGAGGATGAGCGGGAAACCCAGCATGGCCAAGAGGAAGAAGAGCCTCCCGATGTAGAACAATTCCACCGTCTTACTTCCGATATAACGGGCCAAAACCAAAAGAATGGATATCTTTGCCAGCTCAGAAGGTTGGAAGGAAAGGAGCCCCAATTTGATCCAACGTTTGGCCCCGTTGGTCTCATCCCCGATGACCAGGACCGCTAAAAGAGAAATGAGGGCGACCCAATAAAAGACATAGGAGGCCTCTATCCAGAACCGGTAGTCGATGCGCGAAAAGAGCCACATGAAGAAAAGCGAGATGACGAACCAGAAAAGCTGTTTGCGCCAAAGCTGGGAAGCGTCGCCGCCGTGCGTTGTGGCCGAAAAGACCACCACCACGCCGATGACCGACAAGAGGAAAACCCCGGTCACGAGGCCCCAGTCGATGCCCTTGAGGTAGGATTTTACAGGATTTTGCATTTTTTCCTATCGTGTGGCTTTAACATCTGCCAAGCAGATCACTTCCCTGGTTCATTGATCTTATAGTCGCCAAAACTGAATACCGAATCTTCCTTCGACGAATGTGTGAGTCCGAATTTCTCTTTATGGTTTTTGATTTGACTAGGCATCCAGTACTTTCCAACAGCCTTGTATTCTATCTGAGTGTCCATTGTCGCCCCACCCACAAATTCCGCATTTACGGAGTGGACCATCAAACCCTTTTCGCCCTTCACGTAATTTAACTTTGCGTCCCTGATAAGCGCTCTAAAATTTGTCTTCATTTCATAAACCCGGTATTCATTATCGACCAATTGCGTGACCGGTTCATCTCCCGAGGAAACGACCGAAAATCCCTTGTCATCTTTCTCAATCTTAAAAACATGGTTTTTAAAATCATCACCCCCAAAGAAAGGATTGAGATTGGAGGATCCCCAAGGGTAAAAACCCAACCTAAAAGTGAATTCAATGGTCTTAAAGATTTGATATACACCCTCATCAAACTTCTCATCTCCAATGGGGTCATAATCCAGGTCTAATTTAAAGTCGTTTTTGGCCGGGAAAGTCAATCGAATCCGGGACTTTTGAAGGGCCACGGTCCTTGCATCAGCCGACCCATACTTCTTTTGGATCAACATCTTCAAATGGTCGAACAGATCCGAATCGACCGTGCACTCAAAATTCTGAACGCCATCGCAAGTAAGACAATAATAATGAGAATTAAGCTTCTTAAGAGTTTCAAGGACTGCGGGGTCTGTTGTTTGCGCTCCACAGGTCAAGGCTACAAAGAATAGAGCAAAACTAAAAATGATCTTTTTCATAAGTGCTCCTTTATTATATTCCCTTCATTCTACTGTCCTTTAGCCGTAGGCGTCGGTTCCGCCACAACCGGCGTTGCCGGGGGTGTAGCCAATGGCGTGGCCCCGGGCGTGGTCGAAGGTGTGGGAGTCATCTGCCAGGGGGTGACATCCTGTCCCAAGGATTGCTCCATCAATCTCTTGGCGATCGGGGCCGAAACAATGGCACCATAGCCCCCGTTTTCCACAATGACGATCACCGCCACCTTGGGGTCCTCCGCCGGGGCGAAGGCGGTGAACCAGGAATGGGCGTCGCCATGGGGGTTTTCCGACGTACCGGTTTTTCCCGCGACCCTGATCCCCGCGATACGGGCTTTTTTGCCGGTCCCACTATCCGAACTGACCACCTTCTCCATCGTGGCCCGGATGAAGGCCAGATACTTGGGGTCCACGTCCGCTTCCTGCAGGACCTCCGGCTGTTTCTCGAAAAGGGTCCTCCCCGTGTTGGGGTCGATGACCTTATATAAGAGGTGGGGCCGGTAGATCTTGCCATTCATGGCGTATCCCGAGGTGGCGTCCAACATCTGGAGCGGGGTGGCCAAAAGATAGCTCTGCCCAATGCTCATCTGGATGGTATTGCCCGGGAACCAAGGCATGTGCTGGGTGGCTTCCTTCCAACGGGGGTTGGGCACCAGGCCGGCAACCTCCGAGTCCAGGTCCACACGAGTCTTGCTGCCTAACCCAAATTGCCGGGCCACGTGGTAGATCTTGTCGACCTTCACCTGCAGGCCCAATTGGTAAAAGAAGATGTCGCAGGATTCGACGATGGCCCTTTCCAGGTTCACCCATCCGTGACCGGTCGTCTTGTCGCAACGGTAAGGCCAGGTCTTGTACCAGTAGATGCCACGGCAAAGGAACACCGTATTCTTGGTCAGGTTGATGACTCCTTCTTCCAGTGCCGCCAGGGTGGTGACCAACTTGAAAATGGAGCCGGGGGGATACTGGCCCTGGATGGCGCGGTTTTCCAGCGGATGATTCGGGTCCTTGAGAAGCCCATTCCATTCTTTATAGGAGATGCCACTCACGAAGGAGTTGGGGTCGTAATTGGGCTTGCTGACCATGGCCAATATCTCGCCGGTCTGGGGATTGGTGACGACGGCCGCGCCCACTTGGTCCCCCAATAGGTCCTCCGCGAGCTTTTGCAACTTCCAATCGATGGAAAGCACTAGCGTCTGCCCCTGGACGGGGTCCTTATAAGCCAAGGTCCTGCGCTGGACGCCGGAGGCGTCCACTTCCACTTGAACCCCACCGTTCTCGCCCCGCAGGACCCGGTCGTAAGTGCGCTCGACGCCTTTCTTCCCGACCCAATCCCCCACGTTGTAACCATTGTCTTTCAGCCGGATCAGGTCGTCTTCGCTGATCTCCCCGATGTTCCCCATGATGTGGGAAGCCAATTCGCCATGGGGATAGTACCTTTCGGGCTCCATTTGGATGTAAACGCCCGGCAGGCGCACTCGGTTCTCCTCGATCTGGGCCACCGTATCCGGGTCCAGATGGGACTGGAGGCGGATAGGCTCGAACTTGCGGGTGCGGCGGCGGCCCTCCACCAGGGTTTCCAGGTCCGCCAAGGGCTCTTCCAATATCTGGCTGAGTCGGACCAGCGTGCTTTCATAGGTCTTCAGTTCGGCGGGGACCAGGAAGAGGGAATAGGTCGGGACGTTGGTGGCCAACACTTCCCCATTGCGGTCCGTGATGATACCCCGGGGCGCCCGCTCGGGGATAAGCCGCAGGCTGTTGGTATTGGAAAGGGCGCGATAGTAGGGATAACTGAGGATCTGCATGTAGAAAAGTTTGAAAAAGATGATGGTGAAGGCAATGGTAATGACCGCGAAAAGACCATCCATCTTCTTTTCGGGTGAAACGCCGAATTTCCCGCGCCGGAACTTTAAGGCCAAGTCAGGTTCCTCGATCTTTCAAGCGGTAGCCGGGTCGAACCGGCGGCGGCGGAAGCGTACTACGAAAAAGCAGACGGTCGCCCCTATCAAGGTGGTCATCGCGACCGTATGAAGGCAAAGATTCAGCGCGTCCCCTGCCGGAGGCGCCGACCCGTCCCACTTAAGTAACAACCAGATGAAGACCTGGTGGAACAGCGTGGCACAAAAGATAAGGAATGTTTGTGTCAGGACCCGCTCACGATAGATATGGCGACGGGAAAGGAAACTCAGCAGGCCCGTCAGGGTCTTGGCGACCGTGTTGGGACCGATCCAACCCGCCGAAAGCAGGTCCTGGGCGAGCCCCACGAAAAAACCCAAGGCCGCCGCCTTGGGAGCGGTGGTTCGCAGCCCCAATAGCACCACCAGGATCAGGGGCAGGTCCAGGCCCCAACTGGAAACCCCCGCCAACTGTTGGAGGAAAAAGACGGCCAGGACCCAAAAAGCTTCACGTGGGATCTTCATAAGGGCCTACTCCAAGACATTGATGGGCGGCAGGATGAAAACGTAATCCAGGGCCGCGAAATCCACCGCCGGGGCCACCTCGATCTCGGCCGAAAGTCCATTCTCGGATATCCCCTTCTTGGTCACCGACCCGAGGGCGTAACCCTTGGGGAAAACCCCGCCCAACCCCGAGGAGACGATGACATCGTCCTTTTGCACATCCTCGCCGGCGTCCACATAACTGAACCGCAAGGGGGTGCGGCCCGTGCCCTGGACGATACCCGTCACGCCCGAGCGACGATCGAGCCCCGAGACGCTGGAATCCGTATCGGTGATCAAAAGCACGCGGGAATTCTTGGCGCTCACTTCCAGCACCTGGCCCACGATGCCGCCCTGCTCGGAGATGACCGCCGAACCCATCGCCACCCCGTCCTCGACGCCGATGTCGATGACGAAGCTCTTGTTCCAGGTACTGGGGTCATGGGCGATGATGCGGGCGATCTTGGCTTTGTGGGGAAGCTTGGATTTGATCTGGAGGATGGTCTGCAAGCGGGCCAATTCGGATTGGAGCGATTTTTGGTTGGATAGTTCCAAATTAAGGTGTTGGTTCTCCACCTTGAGGCGGCTGACCTCTTGTTTGGAGATCTTCAACTCGCGCACGGCGTTCAGGGTGTTCTCGGGCAAGGCGAGGACCCAGGACACGCTTTCTTGCACGGGGAGCCAGATCGAAAGGGAGAGGTCTTTAAAGGTGGTGGGACCGGACGAACGGTGCGAGCTTCGATGGGCCAGAAGCCAGATGCAAGCCAAGAGGAGTCCGGCGAGGAAAACCTTGGAAATATTTCTAAGGAATAGTTTGAACATAAGCCCCGCGGACCGGCCCTGGCCCTAGCCGATGGCCGACAGCCGCCTTCTTAGATGTATTCCTTCTCGAGGACGGAAATGCGCTTGAGGAAGTCCATAGAACGGTCGAGCAGATGGCCCGCCCCGGTGGCGACCGCTGTGGTGGGGTCGTCGGCCAGGTTGACCGGGACACCTGTCTCGTCACGAAGACGCTCGTCCAGGCCCTTCAAGAGGGAGCTTCCCCCCGCCAGGATGATACCCCGGTCCACGATATCCGCGGCCAACTCCGGAGGGGTACGTTCGAGGGTCATCTTGATACATTCAATGATGGGGATGAGGGGTTCTTCCAAGGCGCCCCGGACCTCTTCCGAGGTCAATTCAATGGTCTTGGGAAGGCCGGTCACCAGGTCGCGGCCCTTGATCTGCATTCTCAATTCTTGCTCTAAAGGAAAAGCGGAACCGATCTGGATCTTGACGTCTTCGGCCGTTCTTTCCCCGATGAGGATGTTATAGGTCTTTTTGATGTAATTGATGATGGCCTCGTCCAGCTCGTCCCCCGCCACGCGGATGGACTTGCCGTAAACGATGTCGCCCAGCGAGATGACGGCCACTTCGGTCGTGCCACCACCGATGTCCACGATCATGTTGCCTTGGGGCTCGGCGATGGGCATGCCCGCGCCGATGGCCGCGGCCATGGGTTCTTCCACCAGATAGACTTCTCGGGCGCCCGCCTGCTCGGCGGAGTCCTTGACGGCACGCTTCTCGACTTCGGTGCAACCCGAGGGGATGGCCACCACGATGCGGGGGCGGATGAGGGAACGGCGGTTATGCACTTTGGAAATGAAGTAGCGGAGCATGCGTTCGGTGACTTCGAAGTCGGCGATGACGCCGTCCTTCATGGGGCGGATGGAAACGATGGAACCGGGAGTACGGCCCAACATGAGCTTGGCGTCATTGCCGACGGCCAGGATCTGGTTGGTGGCTTTGTGTACGACCACCAAGGAGGGTTCTTGAAGAACGATGCCCCTTCCCTTCACATAAACCAGGGTCGTCGCCGTACCCAGGTCGATGGCCACGTCGCTCGAGAAAAGTCCTAAGAGAAAATTAAGCAATCCAGGCTCCTTTGCGTCTTTCACGAATTTCATTGGCAAGGCCGGTAAAACGGTAAAGCCCGCCAGAGTCAGCCCCACAAAAAAAAACCCCGGTTGGAAAACCGAGGAAACGCGAAAATCGGGGAAAACCTCGTGATTAGGGGCATTAGTGTAACACAGCCCATGGGGGAGTCCAGTATTTTCCCCTCAACAGGGATGGTCCTGATTGGACGCTGGAGCACTCGAAAAAGGGCCGCAGGTAATAGTCATCCGAATGGAGTAATGGAAAGGTAAAGGAAAAACTGGGAGGAAGATTACTTCTTGTCGGCCTTAGGGTCCATGGCGGGCTTGATGCCGTCCATTCGTTTTTCCTTGGCCTTGAGGACCTTCTCGAACAACTTGAGATATTCCTTTTTCAGGTCAGGCAGGCTGTAACCCAGGTAATTGGACTCGTGGAAGGGCTCCTGCAGGTAATCCTTGCTTTGACGGATGAAGGTCATGACCGTGGCGAAAGTATCGTCTTGGGCATGCGGGGATTCGATGACCACCCTTTGAACGACGCCATCCTTGCGGTAACGCATCTTTTGTTCAGGAGAGGGATTGACGAACCCGCTGACCTTTTCGGTGAGGGGCTCCTGGAAGAAAAGCACATCGACGTCTTTACCATAAAGAGCATTGGTGACTTGAACGACTATTTCTTCGGGGTCGGTACCGATAACCGTGCCGCATTCAAAGCAGAACTTGTTCTTAACTTCGTTGATCGTCCCGCATTGGGGGCATTTCATGTAAGCGTCTCTCCGTTGGCTAAATTCCGGCAACTATAAGGTTGCGGGTATTGGGATACAAGCAATTTCCAGGCATTTTAGCGCCCTTCCCTGTCTTTTACTAACGGCAAATAGGGCCATTTCTTGAGGGTTTAAGTGAGAAAAATGAGTTCAAAACGACTTGAGGCCAGGTCAAATCACCCTGACAAGGAGACACCGGAGCATCCTCAAAACCAAAAACCGATTTTATACGTCCCGATTCTCCACCCCATCAGAAGCGGTTCAACTTTATTGAAACTCGAAATGAAATAATTTCAATTTTCCCAAGACCAGTCTTTCCCTTTCCGGCCATATCTCAAATCACGATCCAAACGTTTTGACTTGCGATGAACTTTAACCCGAACCAACCCGGTGATTTCGAAGAAGTAAAATGTAAATAATCTGAAAAATGTCACTATCAAAACGTTTTAAATCGATGACAGATTTATTGTCTTTTATATTGCAACCATTCCTATTTTCCGTTGTAATTTCACACCAAAATGTTAACTCAACAGACGCGCAAGCTGAACCAACGCGGTCAAGCGGCCATCGAATATCTTTTGACGCTCACGGTCGTTTTTATCGCTTTTGCAGGGGTTGCGGTTCTCTTTTCGGATCAAGTGGACCATTACCTTAGCCCGCTGTTCGACATGATTCAGTTGCCTTTCTAACTTAAATCCAAGGAGAAAAACGATGAAAAAGCTGAACCAAAAAGGCCAAGGAATGACCGAGTACATCTTGATCGTCGCCTTGATCGCCGTTGCCGTTATCGCTGCGGTAAAAATGTTCGGAGGAAAAGTGAACAGCGGCTTTCAAAACGCTAGCAATCAAGTCGGCAATGCCACCGGTAATGCCGGCGGAGCCGCAGGCGACGCTTCTAACGCGGTCAATCAAGCCTCGGGTGCCGTCAACTCAGTCACCGGGCACTAAATCCACCTAATGCGTTTTCTTTTAAAACAGCGGGGGCAGTCAGCACTCGAATTCATCCTGATCGCCCCTTTGTTGTTTTTCATTTTCTTCGGAATTATTCAGCTCGCGTTCTCCGGATACGTTTGCTTCTCAGTTCAACGGGCAACCAATGCCATTGCGCGGGAAGCCGCTTGTTCCGATGATCCCACCCAATATGATCCGACACTGCAACTGGGTTATTGTCTTGCACCACTCGGCCAATTGAACCACCAGACATTAGCCACCGTTCTTGCGACGAAATGGAATATCCAAACCGATGGCCAAAAGGTCCATGTCGACTTGAGCTATCCTATGCCCATTTGGGTTCCCGGCGTCGGAAGGCTCATGGGACAAAAACTTTCCTTGGCCCCGGCCGATGCCGCTTCCATGTCCTCCGCCCTCCAGGTCGTTTTCCAGGCCTTGGGCAAACCCCTTCCCGACTTCACTTGGATCGGGTCCAATCTCCCTTACGTCCATCTGGTATCTTTTTCCTGTGATACCGTCGATGAAAATTCCATTGGGTCGGAAGATACCGGCGTATGATTCGATTGAAAAAATGGTCCAAAAGACCTTCCGGCCAAGCCTTGCTGGCGACCTTACTTTTTTGTTTTGTTTTCTGCGCACTTTTTATTGGATTGTATAAATCAGGGATGGTCTACAGCGCCAAGGAAAGGGCCGTCCGGGCCGCGGACTTAACGGCCCTTTCCGGCGGTGCGGTTTATGGCAATGGCCTCCAATTGGTCCGATTGACGAATGCCATTCTGTTGGGTTTTGCAGTGGTGGACTTAGTGGTTATTGCCGCTTCACGGGGCCTGACAGAAGGGATAACACAAGTCGACCCCCACTTTAGGGACATCGTCCAAAAAACGCAGGATGTGCTCTTTGGATTGTCTTATCCCACCGGGGCCTACCCTTTCCTTATTTTCTCGGAAGGTCTTTCACTCGCATCCGACAATCAACTCGTCAACAATTGGCCGTCTTTAGGCGGTCTTTCATGGCGCGTTCCCATCCCACCCTCGCCTATATTCCTCTTTAATTTTGAAACATCAGGCCTTCCAAACGCTCTCATCCCCAATATGGCTTTAAAGTTCCGGACGGCCAATTTCTTCTTAACGGACATCAACAAACCTGCCCAACCCAAGAACCGTTACCATTTGAAACAATCAAAAACAGGAGAAGTTTTCCACTTTACCCAGGATGAAGTGGAGATAGCTCCCAACTCGAAAAACCCAGGCCAAATGCGGGTAAAAGCAGGGGACTTCAAGGGCAAATACGTTTCCCTCGCCAAGGATGTGGAAACTGAAGTGGAAAAGGACGCGGAAAAAAAGCTAAAAGATAACACTCTCATGAAGGTCAAGACTATCGCGGGGGGCGGGCTCGACCTTTTTAACGGTATCAAATTGGACGTTACCGACCGGGACGATCCACCCGATCACACCTTCCTGGTTTACTCCAGTTATACCGTGCCCGTCAAAAGCGCCGGTAATGGCTCCACCGATTTGCAAGCCATGAGCGAAGTCAGTTTGGAAGGTGATGGTCTAGCGGCTTGGGATCTGAACGCGCCTCCCTATCGAACCCAGCTCATCCCGATCGGCGCCGAAAAGATCGCTGACTTTGTGAATATCCAAGCTAAAGTTGCGGCTTTCGCTTCGTCCGGTCTTCCCTCGGTCTCCAATATGTTCGATATGGCGCCCAAACCATGAACTTCCCCAAAAAGATCGGAAATCAGCGGGGGCAGGCCATGGCGGAACTGCTGCTCTCCTTTTCCTTGCTTCTTTTATTAGCCGCCGGAATGGTCCAGTTCACGCTGCTCTTTTCCGCAAAAACTTCATTCGAACAGGCTTGTGGGCAAGCGGCAAGACACTTCGCCGCCGGTCAGATGCAAACCGCTGATTTCGCACAAGATGTTTGGGTTTCTCTTGGCTCCAACCAACGTTTTTTCGACCAAACCACGCTTCAAGTGAGCCCTTCAGCGACCAGTTCCCTCGTTGGACAAAGCTTCCTCGACAACACCGGGCCATTGGGCCCCTTTATCGCGAAGGTCAAATCGGTCCTTTTGAATTATTCGGGTCAAAAGTGGGTTATACGCATTGAATACAAAGCCGCGCCAATACTTTCGGGGATCTTCTCAAAGGGTATTCCTTTTCAAACCGAATTAGCCGTCCTTAAATATCCGGCCCAGGATTGAACATGAAACAGAATTGGTTCTGGTTGACCTTGGTTTTTTGGATGGTCTTCACGGTCTCCGTCATTTCATGGGCCCTTATTTTTTCGCCCACACATTATGATCCCCAAACCATCAGTAAGTATCGAACCGAGATCAACGGCCTGAACCAAGACAGCGAAATTTGGCGCAACGAAGGCCACCTCAAGGACCTGTTGCCCATTATCACGCGGTCCTGGGAAAAGGAAGGTTGGAAACAGACCCGTCAAAGTTCGGACCTATCCCTCGCTTTGCTGGGATTGACCGATGAGCCGTCGGAATTGACATCCCGTGTCCAAATATCGGTTTTTCAAAAGAAGGGGTTCTACAAGACCTTGGGTCTGTGGGAACCCGTCGGTAAGGACCAAACCTACGGCTGGGTCAGCGAAATACCCGACGCGGCTTTCAATTCAAAGGTCGCTCGCGAGAAATGGTCCCTCCCCCTTTTACCGCCTTCTGAGGCCGAGGACCTTTACTGCCAAAAGATCAAGAATTTCAAGATCGGAATATTTTCGATGCCCGCACGACAGAATTTCGAGAAACTCTGCGCCGATCAAGGGTTCCAGCAAAAGCTTTGGCGAAGGGAGCAGGGTCAAGAGATCTACTTCATCGCCAAAGGGATGTCCCGCTTATTGGCTGTGCTTGATTCCGATGGAACCCGGAAAACCGTTTCGCTGTCCAGTTTCGAACATTAAACTCACGGAGGCTTAAAAGATGAACCGAAGAAATACCCTCATTGCGCTAGGTGTCGGGGTCCTATGTGGCGGCCTGGCTTTCTTATTCCTCTACCAGGAAGCCGGCGAGATCACAAAAAAAGCGACCCCTGTGGAGGTTTTGTTCGCGTCCCGATTCATTCCCGCGAGAAGTTTCTTAAGCCCCGACATGGCCGAAAAAAGATCCATCCCCGAATCTTATGTGAGCCCCAGCGCCATCCGGGAGACAAGGGAAGTCGGTGGGTTGATGACCTTGGTGAATATATCGGCGGGAGAGCAGGTCCAGTCCAACAAATTCGGAGTTGGCGATGAATCACTGGCCCTGGCCTTGAACCCGGGTTATCGCGCCTACACCCTGGAGGTCAGCGAACCCAATGGTGTCGGCGGGCTCATTCGGCCCGGGAACCACGTGGACATCCTGACCAAACTCGATGCCGGCAAACGCGAAGTGACTTCCTTTGCCTTCCAAAACCTTCCGGTCCTGGCGGTGGGACGAAAGCTCAATTCCGGACCTCGTTCCCCAAAAGGACAGTCGGGTTCGGGAGCCGAAGGTGATAACGGCTATACCAACATCACCCTCGCGGTATCCCCCGAACAAGCCGAGACACTCATGTATTTGGAGGGAAAGCCTCTTAAAGTCGTCCTAAGGGCTTCCAACGATGAGGAGATCGTCTCGGTTTCCACCCAAAGCGAAGCCGAGGTCATGTCGAAACTGGGGCACTTCACCCCCCAAAAAAGCCGCAATATCGAGATCATTCGTAGTCATTAAACCAAGGAGGAAAAGAAAGGGCTTTTTCATGGCAGGGAGTATATTAATCCAGGGTTACGAAGC
>Ga0206921_10274_pt1 | contig 12575 bp, 10 predicted proteins | sample Alteio_BWOrgHeat_66_FD_152930 | JGI IMG/M metagenome (GOLD analysis project Ga0206921, IMG submission 152930) | Enriched cells from forest soil in Barre Woods Harvard Forest LTER site, Petersham, Massachusetts, United States -... | ecosystem: Environmental > Terrestrial > Soil > Temperate forest >...
TCCAGCAAGCTTTCTACGCTTTTGGCGATATCCTTTGGATTTTTCAACAAGTCCTTCAACTGGTTAACCAGTTTGCTTTGCTCGTTGATGAAAATTTCAGCAGCGATACCTGTGATGGCTTCGATACGGCGCACACCAGCAGCTACGGCGCTTTCAGATGTGATCTTGAAGAAACCGATAAACCCGGTAGCTTTCACATGCGTACCGCCGCAAAGCTCCTTGCTAAAGGTTTCATCAAAGGTGATGACACGCACCTTATCACCATACTTTTCGCCAAACAGGGCAGTTACACCGCTTTGGATGGCTACATCATAAGGCACATCACGTTCTTCTTTAAGGGCGATATTCTCGCGGATCTTTTCATTAACAATAGCTTCTATCCTTGCCAGTTCCTCGTCGGTTACCTTGGCAAAGTGCGAGAAGTCGAAACGCAGGTATTCAGCGTTTACCAATGAGCCTTTTTGGTTCACGTGGCTGCCCAATACCTGCTTCATGGCAGCGTGCAAAAGGTGTGTTGCTGAGTGGTTATTATTGGTACTGTTGCGCTTATCGGCATCAACAATAGCGGTTAAGGCATCATCAATATCATCCGGCAGCTTATCTACAAAATGAACGATCAGGCCGTTCTCTTTCTTGGTATCGGTAACATCGATCACCTCTCCATCCGGGAAAACCAGCTCGCCGGTATCACCTACCTGGCCACCGCTTTCGGCATAAAATGGTGTTTTATCCAATACGAGTTGGTATTGCTCCTTGCCTTTGGCTGTAACCTTGCGGTATTTTACTACATGGGCAATGCTTTCAGTTTCATCATAGCCGGTAAACTCAACTGTGTCATCGTCTTTTAAAATGATCCAGTCGGTAGTATCAATGGCGGTGGCTGCACGGGAGCGGGATTTTTGTTCAGCAAGGGCTTTCTCGAAACCTTCCATATCAACGGAGAATCCTTTTTCTCTTGCCATTAATTCAGTTAGGTCAATAGGAAACCCATATGTATCTGACAATTCAAACGCATGATTTCCACGAATCTTTCTACCGTTAGAAATATTTGTAATTTCTCCAGAAGGATGTTCAACGCTTGTAATGGAAGCAAAAACTGATGTTAATTCATTGAATCGCTTAATTCCTGAAGACAATGTCCTCAAAAAGCTAATCTCCTCTTCCAAAACCACCTTCTGTACAAAGTCCTTCTGATTATACAACTCATCAAACACACCCTTAAACTGCTCAGCCAACAGTGGCACTAACTTATTTAAAAATGGCTCTTTAAATCCTAAATATTGATATTGATACCTCACAGCCCTGCGTAAAATACGGCGGATAACATAACCAGCTTTATTGTTTGATGGCAGCTGCCCGTCCGATATCGCAAAACTGATGGCACGGATATGGTCAGCCATTACACGCATGGCAACAGCATCGTTCCAGCCTTCTTCGCCGGGTTTGGCGGCACTGTTATATTTCTTGTTACTTTTTTCAGCTATAAACTGGATCAACGGCTGAAAAACATCCGTGTCATAATTAGAGCTTTTGCCCTGCAATACCCTCACCAAACGCTCAAAACCCATCCCGGTGTCCACATGCTGTGCGGGCAGGGTTTGTAATGAGCCATCCTTCAGGCGGTTAAACTGCATAAATACGTTGTTCCAGATCTCTATCACCTGGTCGTGGTCGGCGTTTACCAGTGTGGCACCGCTTACTTCCGCACGCTCCGCATCCGGGCGACTATCAAAGTGGATCTCCGTACATGGCCCGCAGGGACCGGTTTCACCCATTTCCCAAAAGTTGTCCTTTTTGTTGCCACGTAATATATGGGCCTCATCTACATACTGTTTCCACAGGTCGTAAGTTTCGGTATCTTTTGCAAGGCCTTCCTTTTCGTCGCCTTCAAAATAGCTCACGTACAGGCGGTCTTTTTGGTAGTTTGTAAACTTCGGTTAACAGTTCCCAGCTCCAGGCAATGGCTTCTTTTTTAAAGTAGTCGCCAAAACTCCAGTTGCCCAGCATCTCGAACATGGTATGGTGATAGGTATCAATACCTACTTCCTCCAAATCGTTATGCTTGCCCGATACACGTAAGCAACGCTGGGTATCGGCTACGCGCGGATATTTCGCAGGTTCTTCACCCAAAAAAATGGCTTTAAACTGGTTCATCCCCGCGTTGGTGAACATCAGGGTTGGATCATTTTTAACCACAATTGGCGCTGAAGGCACAATGGTATGTCCCTTAGCTGCAAAAAAATCTAAAAAAGCCTTGCGTATTTCGGTAGCTGTCATAAGGTGCAAAGTTAATTATTTGTCTGAACCTTGATTAAACGGATTTATTGATTTTCCTGATTTTAATTCTTTGTCTCCGTTATTGTCATTTCGAACGAGGTACGAGGAGAAAACTTCTGCGGTTTGCACTTGGCGTAGAAGATTTCTCCTTACAGTCGAAATGACAATGGGTGAAGAAATCCGAAATCAGACATCCGAAATCCGAAATCAAAAAATTACCTTTGTATCATGCCTTACAAAGAACGCGATATAAACAAGATGTACTACACCATGGGCGAGGTATCGGCCATGTTCGATGTAAATCAGTCGCTTATCCGTTTTTATGAAAAGGAGTTTGATGTTCTTCAGCCCAAAAAGAACAAAAAGGGTAACCGTTACTTCACTCCAGAGGATATCGAGAACCTGAAGATCATTTTCCACCTGATACGAGATAAAGGCTATACCCTCAACGGCGCTAAAGATCACCTTAAAAACAACTCAGGCGATACCAAGGATACCCAGCGCGTTCTGGATTCTCTCGAAAATATAAAAAAATTCCTGCTCGAAGTAAGAGATCAGTTGTAGATTACGGCGTAAAAGCTATCTTTATTTTTCCTTATCACACTTTATCATGCTGAGGTACGAAGCATCTATTCTACCTGCGGAATAGGAACACGGATAGGTTCTTCACTATCGCTCAGAATGACAGAATGGGGAAACATAAATCTTAACATGATAGCAAATCACAAAGGCGAGATCCCTTTTGTAGTTTTAATTATTCCTTTTTTACTGGGCATAAGCGTTGGATTAAACTTCATCCTTGCGGCTTATATAAACCTGCTTGTTATCCTGTTCTACTCATTAAGCTTTATTTTCATCGCGTTAAACATTGCTTATAAAAGGTTCAATATTTATAAAACTCGTTGGCTTGGCGGGGTGCTGATGACTATCCTGTTATTCTTATTTGGCAGCATCAGCGTTATTCGTTATAATGAGCTTGGCCGTTCAAATCATTTCTCAAAAACAACTGCACAATACCTGGTTGTAAAAATCAGTAATGAACCAGTCCTAAAAAATGGCTTATTCCGCTTTAAAGCCGATGTAAAAGAGTGCATTACAAATAGAAAACATACTCTGGTTACTGGCAACCTGCTGGTAACTATCAAAGATACATCTGCCAAAAAACTGTACTATGGCGATGAACTGCTTATCCCGGCAACTTACAAATTGGTTGACCCTCCTTTTAACCCGGCTGAATTTAATTATAAACAATATTTAGCTGATCAGAATATTCATTATCAATCCTTTTTATACCCTCATCAATACGCAGTTATAGTCCACAACACTGGAAATGCTGTTGTTGCCTACTCCCTGCGGTTAAGGCAGCGCCTGGTTCAAAAGTTTAAGACTGATATAAAAGATACTTCGGCTGTTGCCGTAGCATCGGCTATTATACTGGGTTACAAGGCTGATATGAGCAGTGATGTTTTGCAGGCATACTCAACAACAGGTACGGTATATGTGCTTACTGTTTCAGGTGCGCAGGTGGCGGTTATCTATTTGATGTTGAGCTGGGCACTTGGCTTTTTATGGCAATATAAATATGGCAGACTCATCAGATCTGTTATTATCATCAGCTTATTATCGTATTACGCACTACTTACTGGCTTTTCGCCGGCCGTGTGCCGGGCGGTATTGGTTGTAAGCCTGATTGTGATCGGCAAAACTTATAGCCGTTACATCAACTCGCTCAATTTATTGGCGGTTTCGGCATTTCTACTGTTATTGTACGATCCGTATTTTATCACCGAAGTTGGATTTCAATTATCCTATATCGCCATAACCGGCTTAATTATTTTCAGGCCGGTAGTTTACAGCTGGCTCAAATTCAAGAATAAATGGGCCGATAAACTGTGGAGTCTCTGCTCACTATCTATAGCCGCGCAGGTAGTTACCTTCCCTTTAAGCGCGTTCTATTTTCACCAGTTCCCGGTTTACTTTTTGGTGAGTAATTTGTTTGTGTTTATTCCGGTTACGATAATCATGTACACCGGTTTTATTTATTTGTTGCTGCCGCAGATACCTGGCATATCAAATGCGCTCGCCTACGTACTGGATAAAACCATCCTGATCATGAACAGGGTGCTGATTTTTATGGAACATTTACCCTTTGTCAGCATCAATAAAATATGGCTCAGCACTGCGGAATATCTTTTACTTTACGCCATTATTATCAGCTTGTTTTATTGGTTATACTACAAAAGACCATGGTTATTAAAAGCATGTTTGGGTTGTCTTTTATTACTCAGCATAAGCATCGGCATTAAAAAAATCAACGCGCAGCAATCAAACAGTATAGCATTCCTAAACCTGCACAAACATGTGGGTTTGGTGATGAAGAATGGCACCAAGGCTGTAGTGATTTCTGATTTAAGCGATACCGATAAAAACTACCGATACTCTATACAGCCTTATCTGGATAGCAACGGAGTCAATACTGTAAGTGTGTATAATTTAAAGCAGGATATCCGGTTGGGATTTGTGTTGAAGAAGGGAAACCTTATCCAGTTTATAAATAAAAGGTTGGTTTTATTTAATAAAGATCTGAGCGATGCACCGCTTAATGAGAAGCTTAAAACAGATTACATTTATCTCACCAACAACCCTTATGCTGCTATAAATTCAATAAATAAAAACTATGTATGCCAATTGCTCGTTATAGATGCAACCAACAGCGATCAATTTATAAGCAGCATAATGAAACAAGCGGATACGCTGCAAATAAAATACAACTTGTTAAAACGTAACAAATCGTTAATTGCGGTATCTAACGAGTAATAATAAATTTGTTTTCAATAAATAAAAAGCATTAAATTGTATCAAATTAACCAAAAACATGAATATTAAGACCTTAACATCTACCCTGGGCATTGCCTTAACCTGTATTGCCATTAATGCTAAAGCGCAAAAAACTATTAATGAGGGTGTTGCTACATTCAGCACCACTATACAGGGCCAGCCTGCTGAAGCTAAACAATATTTTAAAGCCGACTCAGCAGCAACTATTGTAAGCTTTGGCCCCGGTAATATTAAAATATTAACTACTGCCAAGCATGATTATCTTGCCGTTTTGCTTGATATACCTGTTGCAGGGCTGAAAAAAGCCGGCATTGCTACACCTGCGGAAATAGAAGAAGGTGAGGCCAATTACCCTACATTTACCTTTACCCCAACAACTGAAACCAAGCAAATTTCAGGTTTTAACTGTAAAAAAGTTACAGCTAAGGATAACAAAAGTGGTAAAACATATGATATATGGATAACAAATGATATTGTTGTTCCAACAACTGCTTTACCTTTCTATTATGCTAGTGTGGGTGGCTATCCTGTACAGTACACCGCTTTTCAACAAGGTCAGGAAACCACAATTACTATTAAATCGATAACCGATGGCAAAGCACCTGCAGGAACATACGCTATTGCATCAGATTTTGAAAAAGTAGGCATGAGCGATCTGCACCCATAATTAAAATATATTTACATAAAAAGAACGCCTTTCTGATAAGCAGAAAGGCGTTCTTTTTATTATAAGGTAATATATTTTAAGCAAGACTTGTTGAGAGCGCTTCCACCCATTGTCCAAATAAACGGGTTTCAATACCAACTGCCTTTTGCGCATGCAGTTCCCAATCAGGCGAGAATTTTTGCAGCTGGTTGATCATTTCTTCCAGATGCCCCTCTTCTTCTAATATGATCGATTTTACGTTCACTTTGCTGCCAACATTGTCAAGGGCTTCCTGGTAAACAGGGTAAAGTTCATCAGCACGCACTTCAATGGCATAAGTTACCAGTAGGTAAGCGGCAAAGCGCAGTTCACTGCCGGTTAATTTCAATTCCTTTTTTAAGTAACGGCATACATCCACATCCAACTGGTTTAAATAGTATTTGCTATAAGCCGGGGCCAGCAAATATTCACCTGCATAAGTTGGGCATAAGTCTTCGTGTACCTTTTCGATCTGTTTTTTCAGATAGAAGGCGTGGCGATGCTCTTCAGCAGCATGTTTTAATATGATATAAGTTACAGTAACCGGGTCCTCACTTGCTGATATTTTACGCGCGCCGGTATTTTCCATTAATGACAATGTGTTTAACCAGCGTGCATGCAGTTGGGGTTGGGCTATTATAGTAGGTAGTATGTTATTCAGTTCCATAATTACAATTCTTCAAGGGCCTGCTCAATTTTGCTGTAAATATAAGTTAGCTCGTCGTTGGTAATGCAATAAGGAGGTAAAATATAAATGATGTTGCCCAATGGCCTCAAAATAATACCGGCAGCTAAAAAATACAGGTACAACCTATCGCGCAGCGTACTGAAGTATGATGTATTATCGCCTGTTTCCCAATCCATAGCCAGTATAGTACCGGTTTGGCGGATATTTTTTATTTTAGGGTGATCCTTTATCCGGAATGCAAATTGCTGGTGTAAAGCCTCTATCCTTTTAATGTTTTGCATGGTGGTATCCTCCATTAACAAATCCATACTCGCCAGCGCAGCTGAGCAGGCAATAGGATTGGCCGTAAATGAATGCCCGTGAAATAATGTTTTCAGCTTATCATCCGACAAAAACGCGTCATAGATCTGCTGGGTACAGGTAGTTAAGCCCAGCGCCATGGTGCCGCCTGTTAATCCTTTTGAAAAGCACATGATGTCAGGCTGTTCGGTAACATGATCACACGCAAAGAGTTTTCCGGTGCGACCAAATCCTACAAATATCTCATCATCAATCATCAGCACACCTTCCTTCCGACAATGTGCCATCAACTCATTCAGATATTCCGGTTCATACATTACCATACCAGCAGTGCCTTGTACCAAAGGCTCAAAAATAAAGCAAGCTAAGTCGGATTTGAGATTTGAGATTTGAGATTTGAGATCTTCTATGTTTTCCGTGTCAGGCAGATCAATAAACTCCACTTCAAATAACATTGAGTCAAAGGGAGCTGTAAAGGCACTTCTGCCGCTTACCGCCATGGCCCCGAAGGTATCACCGTGATAGGCATTTTTAAATGCCAGTATCTTATTGCGTTTTATGCCCTGGTTGTGCCAGTATTGGAAGCACATTTTTATGGCTACTTCAATTGCTGTTGAACCATTGTCGGAGTAAAAGGCTTTCTTTTGATTGTTAGGTAATATTTTGAGTAAGCGTTCGGCTAACTCAACTGCACCCTCGTGTGTAAAGCCGGCAAATATTACATGCTCCAGCTGGGTTAACTGCTCCGCTACTTTTTTGGCGATGTACGGGTGCGCATGCCCATGAATATTCACCCACCATGATGATACCCCATCAATATATTTCTTCCCATCCTCACCATACAAACAAGCGCCCTCTCCGCGTACTATGGGTACGGGCGGCAAGGCGGTTTTCATTTGTGTGTAGGGATGCCATATTACGCTTAAATCTCTGTCAACTAAACTCATAATTGTGCTATTAAAAGCTTTGCCACATGCCTGTCGATAGGGAAAGTGATATCTTCCGGATCAAGCTCCGATAATTTCACCCAACGGAAAGCCTGCAGCACATCACCCTCGCCATCAAAATCAAATACCTTTGTTTTGATGTTCAGGTTCAGCTCGCTAATATTTTTAACTATATAATATATGCTGATGATCTGTGAATCATTAAATGCCGATTTTATAAAGAAATCCGTTGTGTAAAAATGACTGATTATTTCTACTTCAGCATTACATTCTTCAACAAATTCACGTTTCAGGCCGTCTGTCAGACCCTCGCCGTATTCCAAACCACCACCGGGAAATTTTGTAAAACGCATCCCATACTCCTGTTCATCGCTAATGAGTATTTCATCATTATCGTTTATCAGCAGGCCATATACGCGAACATTAAAATTGTACATTATGCTTCAAAGTGTTTTTTGTTACGGATAACCTTATCCATTGTCCAGGTAATACGTTCAGTTTTAGGCTCCGACCGTATGGGGCAATTGGGCATGCTGCAATAGTGGCAGCAATCGGGCAAACATGGGTCGGTATGTATAAAAAGTTCTGTTTTTGTTATCTCGCTGTTTATCAGCTTATCAACCAATTTTACTTCCGCATGTACACGGTTCAGGTCGAAGTAATTGGGCAGCGTTAAATGGCAATCGATATGCAGCTCATTACCATACTTTTGCGCACGAAAGTTGTGCAGGTCAATCCACTCATCACGGCGTTGCTCATCAAGCACGTTCACTATTTCTTTCACTACATCAAAATCAGCCTCATCCATTAGTCCGCCTACCGATTTACGTACCAGTTTATAGCCGGTAAATACAATATACAACCCCACAAATATGGATAGTGCATTATCCAGCATCTTAATGCCGGTAAAGTATATCAATAACAAGCCAACTACCAATCCGCAACTGGTTACCATATCCGTGATCAGGTGGCGGCCATCAGCCTCAATAGTTATTGACGGCAGCGATTTACCTTTACGTATCATGTAAAACCCTAAACCACCATTTATTAAGCCCGTGACACCAATTATGATAGCACCTACTAAAAGGTTGCGAATTTCATTGGGATAAAACAGCCCGTAGATTGCTTTAAAGATAATGATAAGCCCAGCTATCCCAATTAACGAGCCCTCAATAAAAACCGAAAAATACTCCACTTTACCATGCCCGTAGGGATGGTTCTCATCGCGTGGCTGTGATGCCAGATAGATACTGAAAAAGGCAAATGAACTTGCTAGCACATTCACAATACTTTCGGCAGCATCGGTAAGTACAAAGTTTGATGCTGTTAAAAAGTAGGCTCCAAACTTGGCCATCATCAGTACAATACCGGTGATAAGCGAAATGAGTATGATCCGTTTGTGTTCGCGCAAGGTTGTTTTATTTATGGGCAAAGCTATAAAATAGTTTGCAGTTGGCAGTGTGCCGTTGGCAGTAAAAGTTAACAGTAGGCGGTTTGCGGTTGGCAGTGTGCAGTTTACAGTAAAAGTTAGCAGTAGGACAGTTTGCAGTTGGCAATTGGTTGCAAAATATCAAGACTTACCTTTAGATTAGCTTCAACAAGAATAAACGAGTTGTTATTATTGTTGAAGCTTTCTTTTTGCTTCTTTTTCTTTGTTAACAACTCCGATTTTTGTTGAAAAGATTAACACTGACAGAGGCACATTAAAAGACTTACCAGGCTTAAAGGCCTATACTTCGATTCAATCCTCTGTCAGTTTGTTTAAACAAGCATCAAATAGAAATTAGAGTTCTCAGGCTCATTAGTAAGGTATTGATTGTGTTTAAACAGGTTAATCTTGATTTATTAACAATCAAAAGCAAAGTTATGGAATTCACCTATTTCATCGGCACCGATGTGTCAAAAAACGAACTGGATTTTGCAGTGATGCGTGGTAAGACGCTTTTGTTTCATAAAGAGATTGCTAATACAGAGCAGGCTATCAATCTTTTTATCAAAGACTTGATCAAACAGCCTGGATTCGATTGGGCAGGCGCCGTTTTTTGCATGGAGCATACTGGCATTTACAACAATCACTTATTAGCATCCCTGCATAAAAAGAAAGCTAACATATGGCTGGAGTCTGCCATTCAGATCAAGCGGTCATCAGGTAATGTAAGGGGCAAGAATGATAAGGTAGATGCGATAGGAATAGCTGATTATGCTTATACAAAAAGGGATAAAGTACGTTTATGGAACCCTAAACGGGAAGTTATTCAGCAGTTGACTGATCTTACAGTTACACGTACCCGTTTAATAGAAGCAAAAAAGATGTTAAAAACACCGCTTCAAGAGCAAGACAGTTTCAGCGCGAAAAGGGTTATAAAACAGAGTGCGGTAGTTTGCAGCCATACTTTAAAAGCGATCGATGCTGATCTTAAGCGAGCAGATAATGCAATAGATGGGCTAATTGCTAAAGATCCAGAGTTAAAACGATTGTTTAGTTTGGTAACCTCAGTAACAGGTATCGGTAAAGTAACCGCTACGCAGATATTGATTACCACCAATGAATTTAAAAACATAAGTAACCCTAAACAATACGCTTGTTATGCCGGCGTAGCACCTTTTGTGGAAGAATCAGGTATATTCAAAGGGAAAGGCAGAGTATCACATATGGCAAATAAAAAAGTAAAAACACTTTTACACATGTCGGCCATTGTGGCTATACAATACAATCAAGATCTGAAACAATACTATCAGCGAAAAGTAAACGAGCAAAAGAAGAATAAAATGAGTGTGATCAACGCCATTAGAAACAAACTTATACTAAGAATATTTGCCTGCGTTAATCACAACTCATACTATGAAAATAATTATCAAAAATTACTTGCATAGATCATAGAAATCGAAGTTTTAAAAATTTCGTAAGTCTGCTTATCGGAAAAATTAAGCAAACTGCCCCCTGCTAACTGCAAACTTTTCTATATTTGCCGCAATAAGAACAAAAACAAAATGAGTGCATTAAGTAACAGGATCAATAACCTGTCTGAGTCGGCAACCATCAAGATGGCCAAAATGGGCCGCGAGCTTGCCGCAAAAGGCGTTGACGTCATAAGCCTTAGCTTTGGCGAACCGGATTTTCATACCCCTGAACACATTAAGGAAGCTGCTAAGGTAGCTATGGATGAAAATTACACCTATTATACACCCGTATCAGGCTACCCTGAATTGCGAAAGGCTATTGTAAAGAAGTTAAAGGACGAGAACAATCTTGACTATGATTTCAGCCAGATAGTTGTATCAACCGGTGCTAAGCAATCTATTGCCAATGCAGTATTATGTTTGGTTAACCCTGGTGATGAAGTGATCATACCAACTCCTTACTGGGTTTCTTACTCTGAAATTGTAAAATTAGCCGAAGGCGAAAGCGTATTTATAGATACAACTGTTGAGCAGAATTTTAAGATCACCCCTGAGCAATTGGAGGCGGCTATTACGCCAAAATCAAAATTGTTCATGTTTTCATCACCAAGCAACCCAACAGGCAGCCTTTACAGCAAAAGCGAACTGGAAGGTTTGGCTAAGGTTTTTGAAAAACATCCGCAGATCTATATCATGTCTGACGAGATATATGAGCACATCAACTATGGCGAAAAACATGAGTCAATAGCTCAATTTGATAGCATTAAGGATCGTGTTGTTATCATCAATGGTTTCTCAAAATCATATGCAATGACAGGCTGGCGTATAGGCTACTCCGCATCAAGCAAAGAAACTGCAGCTGCTTTTGATAAACTGCAGGGGCAAGTTACCTCTGGCACCAGCTCTATCACCCAGCGTGCGGCCCTTGCTGCTTATGAAGGTGGTTTAGAAACTGTGCTGGAAATGCGCGAGCAATTCAAAAAACGCCGTGACCTGGTTTACAGCTTACTGAGCGATATTGAAGGTTTGAAAGTTAACCTGCCTGAGGGTGCGTTCTACTTCTTCCCTAACGTTACTTCTTTTTTTGGTAAAAGCTACAATGGTAGAACTATTAATGATTCTGACGAGTTGAGCATCTTCCTTTTAGAAGAAGGCCACGTAGCTACCGTTGGTGGTGATTCATTTGGTGATCCAAAATCATTACGTATATCATACGCAGCATCCGAAGAAAAATTAACTGAAGCTGTTAAACGTATAAAAGCTGCCTTAGGTAAATTAAAATAATATCGTTCCAGACGCAAAATATTGCGTCTCTACAAATACAATTTATAACAAAAAGCCCTTTACCAATTTGGCAAAGGGCTTTTTTATGAGTAAAGATTTATTACAGTCCGAAACCGTAAGCCAGACGTAAGGCTGCTAAGCCATAGTTATTACCCTGGCCTGAGAAGTTTTCGTAACGTACACCAACATCCCAGTGTTTATTAGCATAACCTACGCCTGGTGATAATATCAGCTTGGTTTCTTTACCAACATAATTCTCATCTATCCCCTGGCTTGCAAATGCTTTGGTTTCAATACCCGCACCTACTTCAGCACCGAAGTATAAGTTTTTTGTAAAGAACGCTTTGATACCAACCTTAATTGGCACCATACCTAATGATTGATATTTGTCGCCTGTTGCAGGATCAGTTTTACCAAAGAAATTGTAATAGCCTGATGTTAACGTAAGCGCTAAATTGTTTGATAAACCATATTGCAAGCGTGCTGTACCGCCTAATTCAAGATTTGAATAATTGTGAGCCCAGCCTGTAGCCAAGCCTCCTTCAACACCTACTCCAAAACGGAATTTATCTGGTGTAATTGTTTGCGCTTTCGCACTCGATCCGAAAAATATAGCTCCAGCTATTACAGCTGCGGCTAATAAATTGGTTACCTT
>Ga0206921_10275_pt1 | contig 12499 bp, 11 predicted proteins | sample Alteio_BWOrgHeat_66_FD_152930 | JGI IMG/M metagenome (GOLD analysis project Ga0206921, IMG submission 152930) | Enriched cells from forest soil in Barre Woods Harvard Forest LTER site, Petersham, Massachusetts, United States -... | ecosystem: Environmental > Terrestrial > Soil > Temperate forest >...
CGACCTTGCAAACCTGGATCCGAAAAAAGAAGCGGCTGGCTATATCAAAGTGACCATCTCCCAACTCTACCGGATCAACGGTACGACGGCGCAGGTCAGCGGCGTAAAGCCCGATATCTCCCTGCCCGATCCACCGGAGGCCATGACCGAAAGAGAGTCGGATGAACCCTTTGTATTGAAGCCCGCTTCCATCGAAGCTAACAAATATTACCACCCGCTGCCTCCCTTGCCGGTAGCCGCTGAGCAGACCATCGCCAATCAGGCCATTGCCAATAGTCTTTTCTTCCGGAAGACCTCCACCACGACTACACCGGGTAAAAACGAACAAAAAGACCTTTCGCTGAACCTTGGGGATATCGTAGCCGAAAAGAAAAAGAGCGTCCCGGGCAGTATATCGGATACGTCGACGGAAAAAAACAAACTCTATGCCGTGGCGAATCCCGCATATGAAAATCAGCGGCTCCTGGCCGATGAAGACCTCAGGGAGCTCAACGAAGAAAGAAAAACTGGCGTCCTGGAAGACGCCTATATCCAGGTGGCCTACCTGCTGACGGCAGGATTGATAAACCCATAAACCCAAAAACTGACATATGAACGCTAATCATCGAATCCTTGCCCTATTCCTGATAGGCATTGCCCTGATCAGGGTATCCGCCGCAGCACAGGACCTCGACAATCCCGGGAATTATATCACCGCCGTCGGTAAGGCGCGGGGCGATATGGATACCAAGTATATGCAATATATCAGCGCCGCCGCCCATGGCCGCCGCGCCAGGAAGGTCGAAAAATTGCGCCAGGAAGTGCTGGACAATATCACCCAATCCCGCTATAAGACCACCGATCTGCCCTTTTACAAAGGGGACAATTCTTTACGCCAGGCTGCTATCGCCTATATCCAGGTCTGCTACAGCGTCTTTAGTGAGGATTATAAGAAGATCGTGAATATCGAGGAGGTGGCCGAACAATCGGTCGACGAGATGCAGGCCTACCTGCTGCTGCAGGATAAGGTCAGCGAAAAGTTGCAGGAAGCCTCCAACAACCTCGACAAGGCAACCGATGATTTTGCCGCCAAATACCACGTGACCCTGACTAAAGAGGCTAGCCCGCTCGGCGAGAAGATGGAGTCCGCCGGACGGCTTAACAAACATATCAATGCCGTCTACATCACCTTTTTTAAATGCAATTATGAAGATCAGCAGATGGTAAAGGCGATGAACGACAAAAAGCTAAACGATATGGAGCAGGCGCGCAACGCCCTCTCCGGGTTTGCCCATGAAGGTCTCAAGGCGCTGGACACGGTGAAACCTTACGAGGGCGACGCCTCCTTGATCGCCTCCTGCCGTAAGGCGCTGCAATTCTACCAGACGGCGGCGGATAAGGATATCCCCGGTCTGACGGATTTCTATGTCAAACAGGAGGAATTCGATAAATTAAAAAAGAACTTCGATGCAAAGGGCTCCGGCAGGACAAAAGAGGATGTGGATGTCTATAACAAGGCGGTAATTGACATTAATGCCTCCGCAAAAGGCTTCAACCAGACCAATCAGAAAGTAAATACCCAGCGGAACCAGGTCGTCAACGACTGGAACGAGTCGGAAAAAAGGTTCGCGGACGAACACATGCCGCACTACCGGTGAGCCGGAGCGGCTGCATCCATCGCCGTGTGTTTATACCGGAAGACAAGCGGGAAAGTTACCCCCAACGCCAGCGCATAGGCCGCAAAGGTCAACCAGATGCTCTGCCAGTCCTTGACGCCGTCTACGGTGAAATAGTCGACAACCCGGCCACTGATATATGTGCCGACATAGGCGCCGATGCCATTGGTCATGAGCATGAACAACCCCTGGGCGCTGGCCCTGATCTTCAGTTCGGCCTCCCTTTCCACAAAAAGAGACCCCGAGATATTAAAGAAGTCGAACGCCATGCCATAGACGATCATCGACAACAGCAGCAGAGGGAGACCGTTGCCCGGGTTGCCGAACCCGAACAGGGCAAACCGGAACACCCACGCAAATATGCTGATGAGGATCACCCGTTTGATTCCAAATCTCCGGAGAAAAAAAGGTATCGTCAGAATGAACAATGTCTCGGATACCTGGGAGAGCGAGATCAGCAGGACGGAGTGCCTCACTCCAAATGAATTGGCGTATTTTGGTATGTTAGCAAAATCGCTGATAAAGGCATCTCCGAAGGCATTGCTGATCTGCAGCGCAAATCCGAGCAGCATCGAGTAGATAAAAAAGATGAGCATTTTTTTGCGACCGAACAAGACAAAGGCATCCAGGCCCAGCGACGAAAAAAGGGAGGGCTTCGGCCCGGTCCGCACCGGAAAACAGGCCGGAAGGGTGAAGGCATACAACCCCAGGAATATCCCCGCCGCCGCGCCCAGGTACAATTGGAACGGGCTCTGTTTCCAGCCGCAGAAATCCACTACCCACATCGCGCAGATGAAACCTACCGTCCCCCAAACGCGGATGGGAGGAAAATCCTTAATGACATTGAATCCCTTGCGTTCGAGGATGATGTACGACACCGTATTATTCAACGCTATCGTAGGCATGAAAAAGAAGGAATTGAAAAGCATCGCAACATAGAAGCCATCGAAATCCTTCAGCGTGGACGCCCAGATGAGCATCCCGGCGCCGACGATATGGCAAAGACCGAGCACACGTTCCGCATTCAGCCAGCGATCCGCCAGGATACCGAATAATGCCGGAGTGAAGATGGAGGCAACGCCCATGGTGCCATACACGCTGCCAACCTGCCAGCCTTTGAAATGAAGAACATTGAACATATAACCGCCCAGCGATATCAGCCAGGATCCCCACACAAAGAACTCCATAAAATTCATGACGGTTAGGCGGAGTTTGATATTCATGAACTGAAGATAAAGAATTACCTACACAATCATTAATTTTGGGGCATGGATACCCATACTTCAGGCATCGATGCCCTCATAAAGACAGTAGACAGGGATTTAAGGCTCATCGGCGAAAAGGTCATCGCCCGGCAACGCATCACACCCGACGAAGGCATCCTCCTATTCGAAAAGGGTAGTCTACCCCTTCTTGGATCGCTGGCCAACCATGTACGCGAACGGCTGCATGGCGACAAGACTTATTTTAACCGGAACTTCCATATCGAGCCGACCAATGTTTGCGTATTCACCTGCCAGTTCTGTTCCTATTCGCGGCTGTATGCCCATCGCGACGAGGGCTGGGAATTGAGCCAGCAACAAATGCTGGATATCGTAAAAAGCTATGATGGCAAGCCGGTGACCGAGGTACATATCGTGGGCGGCGTCCACCCGAAAATGAACCTCGAATTCTTTGTGGAATTACTCAGGAAGATCAAGATGCACCGGCCCGGTCTGCACATCAAAGGATTCACCGCCGTAGAACTGGATTACATGTTCCGCAAAGCCAAACTTACCGTCGAAGAAGGTATAAGAGCGCTGCATGCGGCGGGGCTCGATTCAATGCCGGGCGGCGGCGCGGAGATCTTCCATCCGGATGTCCGTTCGATCATTTGCGCCGACAAGGTCGACGCCGACGGCTGGCTTCACATCCATGAGGCGGCACACAGGGAGGGCATGCACACCAATGCGACGATGCTCTACGGTCATATCGAAACCTATGCACACCGCATCGATCATATGCATAGGCTGCGCGAACTGCAGGACCGCACAGGAGGATTCAATACCTTCATTCCGCTGAAATTCCGCAATAAAGACAATGACATGAGCTTCGTCGCCGAATCCTGCGTCGTCGAAGACATGAAATTGTACGCAGTAGCCCGGCTGTTCATGGACAATTTCCCGCACCTGAAAGCCTATTGGCCCATGTTGGGAAGACAGAACGCGCAACTCACCCTTTCGTTCGGTGTCAACGACCTCGATGGCACGATCGACGATACTACGAAGATCTATTCGATGGCCGGCAGCGAAGAACAAACGCCCAGCCTCAGTACGGCGCAGCTGGTCGCGCTGATCAGACAGGCGGGAAGGGAGCCGGTCGAGCGAGACACCCTCTATCATGAGATCCACAACTACAAGGATGCCGATCTGGAAACCCTGGCGCGGGACCCGCAAATGAATTAGAACTTCGCTTCGCTTGTTATTCGCTTCGCAAAGACCTTGTCGGGTTCGCCAGCGCCGCCCTGATGGCCTGGAAAGAGACCGTCAACAGCGTGATCAGGAGGGCAATCGTCGCCGCGACCAGGAAGACGCCTGGCCCGATCGTGATGCGGTAGTTGTATTTCTGCAGCCAGCCGTGCAGAAAATAATAGGCCAGCGGGGTCGCTACGACACAACTCAACATTACGAGCACGACGAAATCACTGGACAATAGCAGCCATAGCTGCGATACGGTTGCGCCCAATACCTTGCGGATACCAATCTCGCGGGTCCGCTGCTCTGCCGTATAGGCCGCCAGACCGTAAAGACCAAGGCAGGAGATGAAAATAGCCAGACCGGCGAACAACGCCGAGAGCTTTCCTACCAGCACTTCGAGATCGAATTTATGCGCATAATTCTCATCCACGAAATGATATAGATAGGGAAAGGAAGGGTTATACTTATTGAAGATCACGCCCAGTTGGGCGATGGCGGTGGCAGTGGGGATCGTTTTCGAAAGCCGGTAGGTCAAGTCATGTGCCTGATCGGGCCCATAGACAAAGACCGTAGGCGTGGGCGGACTATAGGGCGATTGCATCAGCGCGTCTTTGACGACACCGACGATCTTATGCGGCGTGAGATTCCAGGTGATGACCGTATTGATTGGGTCTTTTATACGCATGCGTTTTACAGCAGCTTCATTCAGGATGAGCGTGGAGGTGTCCGCCGCGTAATTGCCGGTGAAATTCCGGCCGCCCGACAACTGCATGCCCATGGTCTTGAAATAATCATCACCGATATCGATAAAGGCTACCAGGAGGCTTTCATCGGGCAGCTTCCCTGGCCAGTTATTGACCATCCCCCATCTCGAAAGACCCACGACAAAGCTTGAGCTTCGGGTCACGGATTCGATGGCGCCGGAACGCATCATCTCGTCGCGCAGTGCAGGGAAACTATGATCCAGATCGTCGCTGCCATCGCTCATCACCAGGCGATCGGAAAGATAACCCATAGGTCGGTCCTTCGCATATTGCACCTGCTGATAGATCAGAAAAGTGCTGATGATGAGCGCGATCGAGCACGTGAATTGCAACACTACCAAAATCTTCCGCGGCAATGTGCCGCCGGGACCGGCAGTAATGGCCCCTTTCAGCACTTTGACGGGTTGAAAAGAAGAAAGGAAAAAGGCGGGTCTGCTTCCGGCCAGCAATCCTGTTAGCAGAATATATCCGATCATCGCCATCCAGAATACTCCATTCCCCAGTGGCAGGACGATATGGCTTTTGGTGAGCATGTTGAAGGAAGGCAGCGCCAGTTGGGTCAAACCCAGCGCCAGAAAGGCAGCGATGGCCGTGATGACCAGCGATTCGATCAGGAATTGAATGATCAGGTCTTTGCGTTGCGAACCCATCGCCTTGCGGACACCAACCTCACGGGCCCGCTTCTCCGATCGGGCGGTAGAGAGATTCATAAAATTTACACAGGCGATCAGCAGCACCAGGATGCCGATCAGGCTGAACATCCTTACGTATTCGATGAAGCCGCCGGAGACGTAACCGGCTTCGAAATTGCTGTAAAGATGCCAGTCCTTCATGGGGTGCAGGAAAATTTCCTGCTGAGACGACATGCCTTCGGGCACATATCTGTCGAGGATGGTTTTTAGTCCGGGTTCGACTTGCGCATAGGTGACCCCTGGTTGCAGCCTCACGAAGGTCTGGAAGGAATTGTTGTTCCAGTTAGTAGTTGCGTCGCGGATCCAGTCGCTGATGCTGCTGGAAAAGGCGAAGGGGACCACAAATTGATACGAAACGGTGGCATTGGCGGGAAGGTCTTTTATCACGGCCGTGACAGTCAGATCGTGGATGTTATCGATGCGTACCGGCTTATTCATCGGATCTTCGTCGCCGAACAATGCCCTGGCGGCGGACTCGGTAAGCACGATGGAGTAGGTCTCTTTCAGCGCTGTATTCAGATCGCCCTTGACGACGGGGTCGGGAAAGATCTTGAAGAAGTCGCCCTCCGCCATGGCTCCGGGAAGGTAAACTTTGTTCTTGCCGACGACCAGGCCATGGTCATTTATCCAGTCGGTGTGGGCGGCATATTGGACGCCCGGGATATCTTTGACAATCGCGGATGACAAGGGTAATGGAGTCGCGTCCATCTGTTCTTTCCGGCCATTGCGCGTAAATCGAATATGCGCCTGGTACACTTGCCCGTAATTGGGGAGGAATCTGTCGTAAGAATACTGGTACTGTACCCAGAGACCGATCAGCAGTGCAACGGCCATGCCGATAGAAAGACCGAGGATATTGAGCGTGCTGTGGGCTTTGTTGCGGGCAAGGTTGCGCCAGGCGGTGAGGAAGTAGTTCCGGAACATATGGTTGCGTTGGTTGCCGATGCCGGTGCGAAACAAATGCCGGTTTTATCAGGGCCTGAAAAGCAAGGATTTAGAAGGCTGAATATCCCGGCCGTTGTCCGTTTTCGATACAGGGACTGTACGTTCAGCATTCAGGGAGTCCCAACGGTATCTGTACCGCCAGCCCGCCATCCGAAGTCTCCTTGTATTTGCTGTTCATGTCCTGCGCGGTGTTCCACATCGTCCGGATCACGGCATCGAGCGATACCTTCGCGAAGTCCGGGGTGCTTTGCAGCGCAAGCTGCGAAGCTGTAATGGCCTTGATCGCGCCCATCGTATTGCGTTCGATACAAGGTATCTGTACAAGCCCTCCGATCGGGTCGCAGGTGAGCCCCAGGTGATGCTCCATCGCTATTTCTGCAGCCATCATGGCCTGGCGTTGATTGCCGCCCACGGACTCCGTCAGCGCCGCGGCGGCCATGGCCGAACTGACACCGATCTCCGCCTGGCATCCCCCCATGGCCGCAGAAATGGTAGCTCCCTTTTTAAAAATGCTGCCGATCTCTGAGGCAGTGAGGATAAAACGGAATATCTTCTCTTCGCTGAAACCGTCACAAAAAATGACAAAATATTGTAGCACGGCCGGGATGACACCAGCGGCGCCATTCGTGGGGGCTGTAACGACCCTCCCGAACGAAGCGTTCTCTTCATTTACTGCCAGCGCGAAACAGCTGACCCAGTCCAGCGTATATTTAAACCCGTTACCTCCCGCGCGGATGGCGGCTGCCCATGAGGCGTAATCATGGTAGGCCCGGTCTCCGATGAGCCTGCGATTGAGCGCGGCGGCCCTTCGCTGCACATGAAGACCGCCCGGAAGCATTCCCTCTGCATGACACCCACGATAGACACATTCCCGCATGACCTTCCAGATCAGGGCGACTCCCGCCCGCGTCTCCGGCTCTGGCCGCCACGAAGCCTCATTCTCCAGGACGACCTCGCTGATGTTCAACCCCGTCATCCGGCACCAATGGAGGAGGTCGGCATTGGTGTCTATCGGAAAGGGCAGCTGCACCGCCGACCCCCCAACCGCTTCCTCCCCTTCCTTCTTCACGAACCCCCCGCCGATGGAATACCAGGTCTCGGCCAGCTGATGGCCATCCTCCCAATCTGCCGTAAAGGTCATGGCATTCGGATGATAGGGCAACGTCTCGGAATAGAGGAAGATAATATTTTTTGCGGGATCGAAATCAATTGACTGCACCCCACGGATCACGAGTTTTTTATCATCACGGATGACGGCCATGGCGGAATCTATTTGGCCCGGGTCGAAGGTCACGGGATCTTCCCCTGTCAGTCCCAGCTGGATGGCGATATCCGTGCCATGCCCCCGACCCGTTTTGGCAAGCGACCCGTACAACAAGACCGTCACCGCCTCCAGCCCGGCCAGTCCATGCTTTTCCTTCAGTGATGCGGTAAAACGCTGCGCGGCGCGCCACGGTCCCAGCGTATGCGAACTGGATGGACCGACCCCTATTTTGAACATGTCGAAGACGGAAATGCTTTCGTGTGGCAAGATCAATGGTTTTGACAAAGTTAAATCGTTTTGGACTAATGCATGTCTGGATCGAAATCCTTATTAAGCCAGGGGTTGAATTTCTCCAATGGCTGCGGGAGGAAATAACCTTTGATCATCGCTGTATTGAGGACGCAAATTTGCATATGCAATCCAGTGGTAAAATTCGCCCCTTCATAAAGGGGTTCTCCTTGGTGGAATGGGCTGCGGATCGTATCGTATGGGGGAAATCCATACATTTTATTTACTTCATGCAATGCTCTGATCACAGCACAGTCAAGAGCACGGTTAGCCCCCCGGTTCGACGGCATTTCTTTCCCATTTTGCTTCATTTGAGATTTTAAAAATTCATACGCTTTTCTTATGATTTCACAGGAATTCGCTTCTACGAGGTTAAGGCAATTGCCCAACTCGATGATCGAGCCAATGACCAGGGGGTTCCTGATCTCTCCACTAAATTTTTGTTTCTTTTGCGCACAACCGATCGCGTAGCTCAATGCCCGGTAAGGATCGTCTTCCCAGAAATACGCGCCGAGACCTAGCCAATCCCAGTCATTGTCGCTGAGCCGTAAGTGATCCTTTCCTGTTAGCATGCGCAATCCCACTTCTCGGTCGCAGCCATGGAATCCGATCACCTGCAATGGGTGATGAAGTGCCAAAATGTACTTTTTTAATTTGTCCGATGTTTCGCCTGCTTTTTTCTCTTTGGCGATTTTTCCTTGAGAAGGCCGATATTGATCAGGAATTGCCGGCTGGCTTCCGGAGACTTTGCCAATTCGGCCCCTGCCCTTTCGAGCGCTTCAATTTGAAGTTGAATGGCTTCCTGAGTCATCTCGGTACGTTTGCTTGGACACTGTAAGGTTGGTAGATCAAATATACTTGGATCTATCCTTACAATTCCAAAATTATTGGGAAATATAGGGAAATGCATTACATTACAGCCCCAAAAATCCATGTGAATGCTGCGAATAAACAGCATGCGGATTTGTTGAAGCATTGCCCGTCAATAGGGCATATAAGTGAATTCTACTGGGGTCGTAAAAGACCTCGCACACCAAAAATAAGACAATTTCACCAAAAATGAAATTTTTTTCGACATTTTTCTTTGGGACCAATTGAATACGATAACGATCAGAAACATAAAGAGTATAAAAGCCTACTCGATACCCTCAAAAAAAAGAGGATCAGCCGGGGTATGATCGCGAAAAAAATTAAAGTGGATAAGTCGACACTTACCCGGATCTACAATGACAAAAACCCGAATCCACAGCGCTGTCTTCATTATATGGGGTTGATTAAGACGGAGTTTGCACAAGACCTTGACCTGGAGGTCTCTGAAACCGAAGGTCCATACGGTCGCAAATTCCAATTAATTGACCAGAAAATGGACCTGCTGCTACAGGAATTGCAAGAGATCAGGGAAAGCAATGCAAGGATCGAAAAGGCATTAAATATCCCGGAAGAGGAATAAAATTAAAAAATCTTGATCTTTTTTTAATTCCGTTGCAGCAATCCGGGATAGTGAGTTGTCTAATTTACAGGTTTACGCGGGACAAATTACTAATCAACCTTATTGGATCAACTCAACAGACTGCCAATCAATGTCTTAAATTTATCGTTGTGCGGCACCGGCACCGTTTTCCATCCTGATTTTTATATGCATCTGCTTTGATGTGCAGTAACCATGAACTACCTGCTAAGAGCCCTGGTGATTGCCGGGGCTTTTTTTTGTCTCTTCCCCTTCGCCCTCTACGGGATCATTCTCCTTGTCTCCCTTTGGAAGATTTGTCTCGCCTCCAGGCTCCCGATCTCGACGCGCGATCAGTTCCCGATAACGTTGCTCATACTGGTCCCATTGATGCCGTTGCCAGAAAATTGCGGTAAACCCCACGATCAGCAGCAGCGCAACAATCAATACCATAGGATTAAAATCGCTGCTATTGGCTTCCATCGTAGCGCGTTTATACCATCCCGAGCTGAAATTGATGGCGATCGGCACCACGATCAACAACCCGGCGGGTATTCCGACGAGCAATTGTCGGAACAGCTTTTTCCTACGCAGCCGGTTCTCCGTCCAGTAGTGGATGAATGCTTCCTCTTTCTTTGTCAGCATAGCGCAAGACCCCTCCAGGGGCCATTAACATTCACAAAGTTACGCGGAAGTATGCCAAAGTTGATTATCTTTAGTCTATCGTAAAATCCGATTGTGTGAAACTACCACAACTATTATCGCAGTATTTGTACCAGATCAAAAAGATGGACCTCCCGGGCATCGGCAGTTTCACCCTCGATGCCGGCGCGGTGATCCCGCAGGAATCCGACCGCGTCGGGCAAGTACACGCCACAGGCATCAGCTTCAAAAATGCCAACATACCCCTTGCAGACGACAACCTCATCACCTTTATCAGGGATCATACCGGAAAAATGAAATCCCTTGCGGCTGCCGACCTGGATTTCTATCTGACGACGGGCCGACAGCTGCTGAACATCGGCAAACCCTTCTACCTGGAAGGGATCGGGACGCTGATCAAGAATAAAGAAGGCCTGCTCGAATTCACGCCCGGGGACTATCTCGTTGCCCGGCTCGAAGAGCCGGGCCGGCACGACCGGCGCGGCGCCTCATCACACGAAGATCAGCAGCGCGAAGAAGCACAACCCTCGAATTCCCGTCAGACCCTCCTGCTCGTCGGCCTGATTGCCGGACTCATCGTTATCGGCTGGGGAGGTTACTATCTCTATAAACGAAACAACTACGTAGAGCCCACCGCCGAAAACCGAGCCACCGTCATTCCGGATACCACGGCTGCGCGGCATACGGACTCTGTTGCGACCACCCACCCCGTTACCGATACAGGCGCTGCCGGTCGGACTACGGCAACGGTCAATCCCCCCAAAACCGATTCGGTAAAGACTGCCTCGGTAATACCCGCCGCGACACCGGCCCCCTCGCCAACCGTCCCGGCGCCCGTCCCCACCGATCCCGTACCTACAGCCGGCCAGACGATTTATCACTTCGTTATCCTGCAAACGGCAAATAAAGGCCATGCCCTCAGGCGCTACAACCAGCTCCTGGGCTATCAGCTGAATATCAAGATGTACCAGAAGGATTCTTCCTGGTTTAAACTCTATTTCCCCATCGCCGCAACGTATAGGGATACCACTCATATCAGGGACTCGCTCGCAGATGTCTATGCGGCGCATGTGACCGTCGAACACTGAGCCTTCGATTATTCGACCCGCCCCCGATTAAATCGATACTCCCTTTATGCGACCCGGCCCCGATTATATTGATACTCCCTCAATGCGAACCGGCCACGATTAAATTGATACTCCCGCTATGCGACCTTGCCCCGATTACTGGATCGAACACCTGCAATTGACGCCACATATCGAAGGCGGTGCATTCCGTGAATGCTACCGGTCCGGGCTGACCATACCCCAGGCATCCCTGCCGCTATTCTTCCAGGGCGACCGTTCCGTCGCAACGAGCATTTATTTCCTGCTCGCCGCGGGGCAATTCTCGGCTTTTCACCGGATCGCCTCCGACGAGCTATGGCATTTCTATTATGGGGACACGCTGCTCATTTATGAGATCGGGCACAACGGAAGAATGGTGGAACACCGCCTGGGGTCCAATCCGCAAAATGACGAGTCGTTCCAAACCGTGGTGCGCGCAGGCAGCTGGTTTGCTTCTGTTCCAGCCCCGGGCAGCGAATATGCGTTGGTCGGGTGTACGGTGGCGCCAGGTTTCGATTTCGCCGATTTCGAACTGGCAGACCGGGCGGCGCTCATCGGTCAATATCCCGATCACGCCGGGGTTATTCAACGGCTCAGCCGCGGGTGAGTCAATGTTCCGGGCGGTAGATCTCCCCGTCTTTCATGACCCAAATGACCTTGCGCACCTGCGATATGTTCACCGTGGGATCCCCCTCGACCACGAGGATGTCAGCGAACAAGCCCTGTTTTATTCGACCTACATGCCCGGCGATGCGGAAGACGTCGGCATTGACGGAGGTGGCCGACCGCAATACGTCCAGGGGTTTCATCCCATAATCTACCATATCCTCCATCTCGCGCGCATTGTCGCCATGCGCATAAACACCCACATCCCCGCCCATGCAAATGGTGTCGCCCGCCGCCAGCGCCGCGCGAAAACTCTCGCGTTTCTCCCGGATGCGCGCCGGTTCGGGATCCACATCTTTCTTCCAGCCGCCGTATTGCAATATCGCATCCCCTGCCGCCAGCGTGGGGCATAAGGCGATGCCCTTTGCCTTCATGGCTGCAAAGAGTTCGGGTGTGCCACCATCCCCATGTTCTATTGTCGTGACGCCGGCTTCGATGGCGCGACGCATGCCCTCCGTCGTACCGCTGTGAACAGCGACGATCCTGCCACTGCTGGCAGCCACTTCCACCACTTTCTTCAATTCATCGACGGTAAAAGTGGGCGCCGACGTGC
>Ga0206921_10277_pt1 | contig 12489 bp, 13 predicted proteins | sample Alteio_BWOrgHeat_66_FD_152930 | JGI IMG/M metagenome (GOLD analysis project Ga0206921, IMG submission 152930) | Enriched cells from forest soil in Barre Woods Harvard Forest LTER site, Petersham, Massachusetts, United States -... | ecosystem: Environmental > Terrestrial > Soil > Temperate forest >...
CTTCATAAATTCTGATGTCTGGGAGTTTAGATAATTTTATGTTTAGTTCAGCATCAAAAGCGAACCTTTTTTCTTGAAGTGAAAGCTTTTTTAAAGTAGAAGTCTGTATGAGCTTATAGCAGGTGTGAGCATCAGTTAGATTCATGTTGGTAAGAAGGTTACTAATAAGTGTAAGTAGTTTGTTGCCGAGCGTATGCCAAAAGAAGAGCACCCGATGGGGGTTTCCGCCCATAAAACGAGAGCCATAAACGATGTCAGCATGTCCTTTCAGAATGGGTCCCAACAAAGAATTGTATTCGGCTGGGTCATATTCTAGATCGGCATCTTGAATTAATACATAATCGCCTGTAGCGATGGCAACTCCAGAATGAACGGCGGCCCCTTTCCCGCGGTTTTGCGAATGTCGAATGTATTGAATATGTGACACTGGGTTATCAGCAATCCATTCTTGAATTATCAGAATTGTGTCATCTTCTGAGTGGTCATCTATCACTATGATTTCTTTTTCTATAGAATTAATGAGCACTGTATCATTTACTTTATCTAGTATAGTGGCAATTGTAGCGGATTCATTGTAGCATGGTATAATAATTGATAATTTATGAATGTTCAGACTGATGAGAGATTGCTTTGTATGACGCGGTGTCTTACGGACAGGCAAAATAGATCCTGTGACAATGAGTGTCTCATGCATAAATTAATAAGGTTTAATTGATCTTAGTACTGGCGTTCTATCTTAATGTAAATTAGTGCTCTATTTATTATCGAAAGGAATGAACCTATTATCAAAACGGATTTTGTTTTATGGCATAGGTAAATATTGAAATTTTGGAGTGCGTGTTTTATTATTTACCTTATGGGGCTAGGTGAATTCCTTTCTTACAAGTGAATAGTTTCAATGAGAGACGAAACCGAGAGAAGTGAAAAATTGATTTGCTTTTCAGAGTGGTTAACTGACCATCCTGGTCGTATTCTGTCTGTAATTAAACTCAATTAAATATGAATAGAATATTTTTGATTTTATGTTTTTGTACGGTCGACTTTTCTCTAATTGCACAGAAACCTGTAATAGATAGTAGTGTATACCAAAAATGGCCTTCTGTAGGTGACGCAAAGATTAGCAATAATGGTAAATATGCGCTTTATTGGATTAATAATGAACCAGTAGGAAGCCAGACTTTGATTATTTCATCTACAGATGGTAGCTGGAGAAAACTATTACCTGGTGTACCTAAAGGCGTTCCCTATTTTACGAGAGATAGTCGTAAGGCTATCGTAAAATTATCAGGTGACAGCTTGGCGATCTTTACACTTGGAGAAATAAGGACAGAAGTCATAACTCATGTTAAGTCCTTTAGAATTACTCAAAGGTGCAAAGACGATTGGTTTGCATATCAGTCGAATATCCCAGGAGAGAAATGTATTATTCGCAACTTGCAGACTGGTAGATCTTACACATGGCCTAATACAATTGATTATGTATTTGATGAAATTGGCGGTGGCATTATTTTGCGAGTATGGGCAGTTACTGGGAAAGATTCGGGGCAAAATTTGATATGGCTTGACCTTTTTCATGGGAAATCTAGTACGATTTGGAAAGGAGAGAAATGCAATATATATTATTATTCATTTGGTCAAATGGGCAGCGAATTGGCATTTATTACAGGTATAGCAAGAAATGGTGTTTTGCATAGTGCTATATGGGAATATAATTCTGAAAGAGAAAAAGCAAATTTGCTAATATGTGACACTTCCAGAGAAATGCCTGCCGACTTTTCTATTGCTAACGAAGGATTGAATTTTAGCAAGGATGGGAGAAAAGTGTTTTTCAGGATTAGAAGAGTTGTGAATGGTAGCGGCATACTAAAACGTCAGAATGGCGTCAACATCTGGAACTATCGAGATGTTTACCTTCAATCTGTACAATTATCTGGGTATAGCCCTTCTAATTTAGCAAAAGAGTGTTGCGTTAACATTGATTCTAGAAAGATGATAATCTTAAGCGAGGTAGATGAACGACTAATATTCTTTGAAAAGAAAGATAATAACCAGTACGTATTGGTATACAAGATGCCGGCTCCTGATGCCTTTTATAAGGGGGAATCCCGGCCTTCTCTTTTTTTGGAATCCATTGTCGATGGAGCAAGGGTATTGGTGAATAGGCAATTTAATTTTAATAGTTTTAAGAGTTATGAGCCCATAATTTCGCCTGAGGAAAAGTTTGTTGTCTGGTTTGATATTGATAGCTTATGCTATTTTAGTTATGAAATTGCTAGTGGTGCGAAAAAGAATCTGTCAAGAATGGTGCCAACGTCGGTCTACGACACTGATGCAGCCAGGGTAGGGCGATATCAGCCATTTGGCATTGGGGGATGGTTGCAGAAAGATATTCGCTTATTGATTTACGATCAATATGATATCTGGAAAGTTGATCCGTGCGCAAGAACGGAACCGATTAATATCACTCATTTTGTGGGCCAAAAGAAGCATATCGTTTTCGGAATTGTGCATTCCGGGATTAGTGGGGCTAGTCAAGTGATTGATCACCCGAAATGCACTGTGAGCGCATACGACAGAGACTCCAAAGCAAATGGGCTTTTGGTCTGGAATACTGAGTCGACTATTGAGTGGGATAAAAGCATAATGGACTCTAGGTCGTATTGGATCGAAAGGGTAGGAATAACGGGACATATTGGGTATCGGTCGGCTGGAAGACCGATAAAGGCTTTAGACGCAGAGGTTTATCTTGTTAAAAGGATGAGTGCAAGTGAGTCCCCCAATATTTTTGTAACGACAGATTTTAAGTCCTTTTATCCGTTGAGTGCGGTTTACCCTGAAAGGGAATACAATTGGATCACAGATGAATTGATAACATGGAAAATGTCTAATGGCAAATTTTCACAAGGAATACTTTACAAACCGGAGAATTTTGATTCAAGTAAAAAGTACCCTATTATATTTGAATATTATGAAAAAAGGAGTGATGAGTTGCATGAGTATATAATGCCTGATTTTTGTCATGATCGCATTAATATCTCCTCTTATGTCAGCAATGGCTATTTAGTGTTTGTGCCTGATATTTATTATGAACCAGGGAAAAATGGTGCGGGTGTCGTGAATTCAATAGTTTCTGCGGCAAGATATTTATCACGGTTTGGTTGGGTAGATTCCACCAGGCTGGGTTTGCAAGGACATAGTTTCGGCGGGTGGGAGACTAACTTTTTGATCACTCATTCTCATATTTTTGCGGCGGCCTGTGAAGCAGCCGGAGTCAGCGATCAGGTAAGTTCTTATGGCGAATTGGAGTTTGGTACCGGCTTAAGTCGACAGGAGCTATATGAAATGTTTGGCCAGGGTAGCCCTTTTGGGATTGGGGTTACCCCGTGGACGGCATCGAGCCTTTATATTGAGAATTCGCCGATTTTTTTTATTGACTCCATTACAACTCCTTTGTTGATGATGCATTGTCGACAAGATGTTGCTGTGCCTTTTGAACAGGCGGTAGAGCTGTTTATGGGTATGAAACGAGCAGGGAAAAGGGTTTGGTTATTAGAATACGACGAAGGCAACCACTCGCTTTTTGGGAATGAAGCCAGGGACTATACTTTCCGCATGCAACAGTTCTTTAATCATTATTTGAAGAGCGCCTCAGCTCCTTTATGGATGACGCGGGGCATTCCAGCTAATGTAAAGGGAATAGAAAGCGGGCTTGAATTGGACGCAAATGGAATAGAACCATGATTAGGTTGCATAACGTATTTATAGACAAATAGTTATAATAAAATGATGTTTATTTAACTACTTCTGGAGGGTTAAAAGGTTGAATTCTACGTATATCTCTTGCAAAATCAATAATATGCTTTGGAGATATATTAAATTGTTGACCTTTTCTTATTTTAGTTGTTCATATACGCATAGTCTTAAAGCTGGTAAAAGTGTGGGAGTTCGATTTAACGAAAGTTTGAATTGGCAGCAAGTGCAGGCTAAAGCGAGAGATGAGAATAAATTTATTTTTGTGGATTGTATCGCTACTTGGTGCGGCCCTTGCAAGGAAATGGATAAGAGCACTTATCAAGCATACGAGGTAGCGAATTGCGCTAATAATCATTTCATCTCTATCAAAGTGCAAATGGATTCGACATCCCATGATAGTGAACAGGTCAAAAGCTGGTATGCCGATGCATGTACAATAATGAGAAAATATGGGGTTAAGAGGTTCCCGGCTTTTCTTTTCTTTTCGCCGGATGGTAGAATTGTACACAGTGATTTTGGCTATAAAGATTCCACTGAATTTATGAATCTGCTTGAGGATGCAGTAGATCCAAAGAGACAGTATTTCACATTGTTGTCGAAATATCGAAAGGGCGAGAATGACTATTTGTCTTTGCCCTATCTTGCAAAATTGGTCAAAAAATTCGGCGACAAGGAATTATCGAAGGTCATTTTGAATGATTATCTACAGAATTATTTGTATAAATTAAGCGAGAGAAAAGTATTTACGAAAGAGCATATTGGATTAATTGTGTCTAATGTTCGAAACTCAAAAGAAAAGGGCTTTTACCTAATATATAAGCATGAAGAAAAAGTAGATCAATTGATGCACCAAAAAAACTATGCTGAAATATTTATTGAAAATATTATTTACGACGAGGAAATTTACCCTAATTTGTTTAAAGATGGTTTCCCAGTTACGGAAGCGCCTGATTGGGATAAAATGATCAATCGAGTGAGTGAAAAATATAAGCAAGTGTATGCAGAAAGTGTGTTGTTGAGCGCTAAAATTCGGTGGTACTCTTTTAAAAAGGACTGGCCTAGAATTGTAAAATATCGGCTACAAAAGCTAGAACGAGAAGGATTAGACACTACCATATGGGGGATGAAAATTGACAATGACATATTGTACGATGTTATCTTTATGCATAGTCATGATGAGAAAGCATTAGGCAAGGCATTGCAATGGGAAGGAATACTACTCACACGCAACCCTGATAATCCTGGGATGCTTGATACTTACGCGAATTTATTATACAAATTGAAAAGAAAGGACGCGCTTGATTATGAAGAAAGGGCTGCTAATTTGGCCCCTAAGGATAAGGAAATAGAATCAAACCTGAATAAAATGAGGAAAGGTGAAGCTACTTGGGTGGACGATTAATGCAAATCATGTTTATGTATAAGGTGTAAAATGTCATTAAACAGTAGGGGTGGGTCTGTAAAATGAACTGTGTCAGAATATTGTTTTGAACTAGTTTAATTTCAGCTTGGCTACCATCATTTTGACTCGTTGTGGAGGGCAGTTCTTTTAAATGCTCTGTTTTTACCTCGGGTATATTCCATAAAGTGTGTCAGGCCTCATTGACAAGTGATATTTTGACGGGTTAGTGTCTGGCTCTGTTCTGAAGCCGATGAGCAAAATATCAGTTGGCGATGAGGGTTCATTTAGATACTTAGTTTTAATCGATCTCCGAAAATTATAGACAACTGGGCCAGTGTCTGGTTCCAGTTGTGGACTGGCTTATTCCATTTGGCAACGATGGTCTCCTGCACCAGGAACAAGAGCTTCATCAGCGCGTCCTCGCTCTGGAAGGCGCCTTTCGTTTTAGTGACCGTTCGCAACTGTCTGTGGAAGCCTTCAATGATATTGGTTGTGTACATGATCCGCCGGATTTCCTTGTTGTATTGAAAATAGCTGCTCAGACGGGGCCAGTTCTTCTTCCAGGATTCGATTACCTTTGGATAGCGGGCGCCCCAGTTGGCGGAGAGCTTTCAGCTTGGCCATAGACATAAATTTAAAACTTTAATCTATGTCTCTTCTGAACTCACTTTTTTGTCCAGGCATTTAGGGGGCTAGATCAATAGCACTTGATCCAGCTCTCTCTCGCCCTTATTTGCCTTTCATGACCATTCATATACTAAGAAGTGGATGTAATAGCGCTAATGATCTGTTCGCCTGCGGCGCGCTTGCATATTTGCAACAAATGCCTTTTCAACATAGGTATTTCAATTGGGCATTTATAGAAAAGGCATTTATTCCAAATACGCCTTTAGAAGCGTAGTTTAAATATAGGGAAATGTAGCGAATGTCTTGAAGCTTCACATATAATAGTTCCTCAATTCAAACAAATTTATAGTTTCCTGGCAAGGGCCAGGACAGACAACCCAAGGTGATTAGATAAGCGATTCTGCATATTTCCACTCAGGTTAAAGTATCTTGTCTTAAGAATTTCGAAATCGTCATCTAATAGAGCCTTAAGCCTCTTTTGGTTAAATCTTCTTAAATCTTGAGTATTTTCTGGTGTCCCGGGGTATAAAGCAGTATAGGCTGGTGCTACAAAGATCAAAAAACCTCGTTGGCGCAATAAATGTTTTGAGTTTGCAAGCGCAACCTTATCGTAGACATTGTGGTCGGCTACATTTAATGCGATAAGAGTGCTAAACACTTCTGATTTGGACGCGTAAAACGCTCTAAAATCTTGTCGGAGGAAATTGATATTATGTACCTTTCTAATCGCATTTACCCCTTGAAATTTTTCTCTCAATTTAATGCAATGGTCGTCATTTTCGTCACTTAGGTGTAGATGAATGCCTTGTTGCACAAAAAAGTCTGATAGTTCGCCATTGCCACTACCTATTTCCAAGATTCGCCCTCTAATATATGGCTGAATGGCGCTGAACATCCATTTATTCAGCAGAGTAAGTTCCTCCGGCACTCTAAAATGTCCAGGTGAAGCCGCCAACTCTGATGTAATCTGATCAGTACTCATGGATTAGGCTAATTGACGATTTCTGTATTCCGTTGGTGCAATGCTAAATGCTTTTTTGAAAGCGGTACTAAATCCATTATAAGTGTCGAAACCCACTTTAGCCGCGATTTGATCAATTGTATCGTCTGTCTCTTCCAGAAGGATCTTAGCGCGCTCAAGACATAGATGAAGACGATATTTGTAAGGACTAGTGCGGAAAAGTTCGCGGAAGCCAATTTTCAATTTGAATTCATTGATTCCAGCTTTGTCTGCAAGCATTGGGATATGGATGTGAGATACAGGATCGCGGTCAATGAGGCTTTTGGCTAACTCGAGAGCGGGGACGTCGTAAATTTTCGTGCGTTCAATAGGATGCTCGTAGCCTCCGATCATTTTTTTGCGCGGCATAGATGATAAGGTTTTGAATGTGATCGATTCGTTGCGCTACCAATCAGGCTTGGATGAGACGGACGACGAATATACGATGCCAAAAACACTCCGCACAAATATTCATAGGCTACTAAAAGCAGGAACGCGTTCACTAAAGGACGAGAGTGAAGACTGGCTTCAGTCTAGGACGAATAGCATTGCAAAAGTTATTTAAAAATTAATTCGTCCGATAGAGGTTATCCCGACTTCCTGCTTTGATTTTGCAGGGTTGGGTAAGGATTCCCTTCCGTTGGCCTGAACAGACGTACTAGTCTGGTGAACCCCACGCTTAATTCTTTTATATCTGCATAATGAAATAGACAATAAAAGGCTATAAACCGAATCTATGCGGCTATTTTTAGATTCTCTTTGTCTATTATAAAATAGATATGTATTTATAAAAAGTAGCTATGGAATGTATACTTATAAATGATGGCAAGCTATTTTTTATGAATTTCAGGTAAATAAGTTTATTTTATATTTGGCCATCCTTCAGAACTGTAAACCTTTGCTATGGCCGCTATTCGGTACAATAGCATCAGCGCGGTACTAGACAAATATGATATTTATCAAAAGGATCTGGCAGAAATCCTGAAAGTTGGGAAAGACACTGTATCCCGCTGGTGTGTTAATAAAAATCAACCGTCGATACCACAACTCTATGAGATTGCAAAAGTGATCAAGATCGATATCAGGGAGTTGTTGCGGTCGACGGAGGCCTGGTCTAAAGAAGAAGGGCTTTCTCCTATAGAAGTTTTCAAGAACAAAAAGGAAGAAGCCAAAAGAATAGCGAAGGCCAAGAAGAAAAAGTCCATGGTGAAGCGGATACCCAAAAGACGCTACTAATCTCGCCTGCATTTCCAACCATTTTTAGCAAATTGTTCCAGCCTCATTGGTTAATTGCCATCTTGAGCGACTAACGGATGCTGAGCTATGCGCATGATAGCAGTTTGTCAATTATAGTAAAACCTAAAGACATGTATAGAAAACTCATTGAATTGAAAGGATGGAGCTGCAGAGGCATGATTCCACTGATCCTTCTTATGCTATCATTACCACCCGGGAATTGGTGCTTATACTGCATCTGTTTCTATTTCCTTCAGAGTGTGCTAAAGAACAACACGAACTGAATTGTTTTCATGGGACGTTGGTGAGGGAGGATGAGCCCCGGAGGAAGGAGATGGCAGAATCGCCGGTGGTCCGCAAAGTGGATCTTGCGGAGGTGAAAGAAAAGATTCAACGGATCAGGAATGATGTAAGGGTGTTGGTTGCGGAGGGATTGGAGCCGGGGAGGGATGAGTAGGGGCATTGAGCACCCGTTTTTTGCCGGAAAATTTGGATTTGAGGCGGAGGAAGGGACGTTCTATTACGTAGTAGGAGAACATGGCGGTCAGGAAGATCATGAATATGTTTTGGGGGAAATGGGTTACCCACCAGGGCCTTTTAAGAACGAAGAGCTGCTGCCACAAATAAAGGCTATAGGATAAGACGCCGATATAGTTGAAGGCTTTTGTGTTCAACATCCTATACCAATTCCCGCGGGGGCCGTAGACGGAATAGAGTAAGATGATGGCAATCAGGCCACTGGCGATGGTGCCGGAGACGCCACCGAAGAGGATGAAGAAGAGGCTCAAAGGTGTGTTCGTGGAAGCGTATTCCAGCCAGGGTAAAAGGAATAGGAGTATGAGCGAGCCATAAAAAAAGCTATTCCAATGTGGTTTTAGCTTAGCCAGGAGTTCCTTTTTATACAGCGCCAGAAAGCAGCCCATTGCGATGGAGTCGATCCTGGTAAAAATGGACAGATCGTTTATCCATTCTACCGGATAAAAATGAACGTATAACCTGACAATCGGGACGACAAAAATGAGGTATACCGTAGCCTCCTTTCTTATCTTGTCACCCAGCATGAGGATGAACGGCCAAAAAAGATAAAAATTCTCTTCGATTGAAAGCGACCAGGCGTGCCCCGTGTAGAATTCAGCTCTGGGATTAAGGTATTTTGTGTAGGTGAGCGAAGTGATCCATGCGGCGCTGGAAATAGAGAGATAACCCAGCAACTGCAGGACAAAGCATACGAGAAGGAGGAAATAATACGCCGGGAAGATGCGTAGTACGCGCCTTATATAAAAGTCTTTCAGTGAAATGGAACCGGCCCTTTCTTCTTCTTGCAGTAGGAGAGAGGTGATCAGAAAGCCAGAGATCAAAAAGAATACGGTCACCCCGAATTGGCCATTAAAGATGGGTATACGGAGCATGACATCCTGGTTGGTCGGGATGCTGAACCGGGTAATGTGGGCGAGGATGACAATTACGATGCTGACCGCGCGCAGACCGTAAAGGCTGGGTAGCTTTTGCATAGTTGAATGTAGGACGGTATCCTGCAAATCGGCAGCAGTCAATAGGGACTTGTTGTTATTTGTTGAAAATGACGCTAAAGAAGAAAATATCAACTGAGTTGTTTGGGGCTTTTTGGTACTTTGGTGGAGGAATTGTTGTCATATTTGAACCAAGTCGCGACGTCTGCGGGATGGCCGCTTTCACCAGAATGCCTGGACCGTTTGCGGGAAATAATCAGGCCTTTAACCTTAAAGAAGGATGAAATGCTGCTAACAGCGGGGGAGGTATGTACGAATATCTACTTTATCCGGAAGGGTCTGCTGAAGTGCTATTACATTTTACATGAGAAAGACATTACGGATTGGCTTTTTGCCGAATGGGATACGGTTGTCTCGGTCGACAGTTACTATGACCAGGTGCCGGGCGTGGATTTTATTCAGGCACGAGAAGATTGCGAACTATTTTACATCAGTTTTGAGGAGTTAGAGCACCTGTATAGCACCTTCGTCGAGTTCAATGCTGTCGGGAGAGTCCTGACCAATAAATATTTGCGGGCGTGGCACGGTATGGCCCGGATCACCCGCATGCAAAGGGCAAAGGAACGGTATGAATCCTTTCTCGAGCGCCACGGTGAGATGGTCAATAGGGCGTCTATGAAAGACCTGGCGTCCTTGCTCGATATGGCACCGGAAACACTGAGCCGTATGCGCCGTCTTATCAATTAATTGACTTTTATCATTTGCAGTTCGCGGATTCAGCCCGTATTTTCAACAGGAAATTGTAAAAATCGGTGGGTTATGGAACGCGGATTCGAGGAACTGAAAGCAGGACTGGAGGCCCAGTTGGAGTCTAATGCGCAGGAACAAGATATTCTACGAGGACTGGCGAAAAGCATTCGGGCAGTGATAGGGGCAATGGAGGATTTGGTGAAAGATGGGGATTTTGTGGTCCAATATTATTTTGAAGAAGCCACACAGATCCTTTATAATAAAGAACGATTCCCCTCGCTGCTGTCCAAATTGATCTTTTTTCGAAAATGTTTCGAGCTGGAGAAGTCGCTTCAGCATTTGACAGCTGAGAAAGCCAAAGGATTTTGTGAAAAAGAGCAGGAGACGATGCTTCAATTTTTTACTGCGCATAGGGATTTCCACGAATACTACTATAGCGGACAAACGACGGAGGATCGGTATTGGTATACCTCCTTGAATAAAAACCTCGTTCCACTTCCTTATTCTGACAGCGTCTCGCCGCCCTTTAATCACCCCGGCTGCCAGCTAAAGTCCCTGCTCGTGGCATACCAGGAATACTGTCCCATTCTGTCCGGCAAACTCGGGAGCCTGTCGGAGGCAACCCTGAATATTAGCAAAAGCGGCCAAATAGTCAAATGGGAATCCACGGAAATCGACATGGTGGAACTATTGGTTGCTTTGTATGAAGCAGGGACGGTATCTGTCGATGGGCAGTCAGCAGGCCAGGAATTTCTTTTTCAGCAGGCGGGATCCATCTTTTCCAATATCGACGCCTACAAACTACACGGATTGGTCAAAAACGTCCGCAACCGAAAGGGCGGAGCCCCTAAATTCCTTTTGCGGCTGATTGCCGCGCTCGATGCCAGGATGTCGCGCGCCTTTACAGAACAGCCTCGAAGAAATCCATTGAAATCCAACCGGTTAAAATAGACAATTGTACCCTCATTTGTACGGGTATAGTTTTCGGCTTTGCATCTGGCCACATTTGTACCGTCAACAATTTTCCCAAGTTTTAAAACGGTACATATGTTAGCATTTATCTCATGGGGCAGGTTTCTCACGGTGTTGTTGCTATCGGCCTGTCTCTATTATCTCCTCATCATCCTGCTTTATTTCCGGAAAGAAGCCGTGTTCTGGCTACGCAAGCGAGCGGGTCTCACCGCTGCCGGGGCATTGACAATTGGGCTGGCCCGGGCCCAGGATGGCAATGTGGGAATAAGCCAGGCCAACACCATGATCCGCGGGTACTATGATACGGGTACGCAACTGATGTATGCGATCGGGGCGGTACTCGCGCTTATCGGGGCTGTGCGGGTCTACAGAGAATGGAATGCAGGTCATCCAGATCAGGCTTACCGTGCGGCCGCCGGCTGGTTCGGGAGCATGATATTTCTGGTCGTGGTGGCGACGGTGATCCGCAGTTTTTTTGGCCTTTAACCAATGATTTTGCTATGACAACGCGTGTCTATCCCATCCATCGGGCCATCGGCCGCCCCGTGGTCTGCAAGGGTTTGAAAGGACCTTACATCATTGCGGCCGGAATCTCGCTCATCGCCCATCTGTTGCTGTTTGTCATCCTGTATTTGGCGGGCACGGCGCCATGGCTGTGCATCGCGCTGGCTTTCGCTCTGGGCGGGACGGCTCTGGCGACGATTTCCAAACTGAGTCATCGCTATGGCGCTTTTGGCCTGCAACAACGAATGGCTGTCAAACGCCTGACGATCCGCATTACCAGCCGGCAGGCATTCATTCATCTTAAAACAATCAAGAACTATGTCCACGAACAAGAAAGGGTCACTGCCCGAGATGGAATTCTCCGGGCATATCCTCATTAACGAGTACGGAGACCTGACGATGGGTTTCGAACGGGTCCTCCGCGAATCCTTTAGCTCATCAGCCGAACAATATGAGGCGGATGTGTGCGCTTACACCAAGGCTTTAAAATTACTTGGCCCGGGATATATTATTCATTTCCAGGACCGGTATCATCGGGCCAAATTCGACGCCCATCCCGGAGAAGGTGAACCCGGGACATCGCTGAAGCTAGCCAGCGATCGTCACTTCCACGAGCGCCCCTATCTCGAACACCGAAGCTATCTTTTTATCACGCGCACGTCCGGCAGCAGCCGGCCAGTCGGAAGACCGGGGTTTTTTAGAAGAAACCTGGCGCCGCGCGAGGTGCTTGACGAGGCCCGCATCAATAAGTTTGCCGATAACTGTCTCGGTTTTGC
>Ga0206921_10279_pt1 | contig 12461 bp, 7 predicted proteins | sample Alteio_BWOrgHeat_66_FD_152930 | JGI IMG/M metagenome (GOLD analysis project Ga0206921, IMG submission 152930) | Enriched cells from forest soil in Barre Woods Harvard Forest LTER site, Petersham, Massachusetts, United States -... | ecosystem: Environmental > Terrestrial > Soil > Temperate forest >...
TCACAACATCTTGCTATTCTTCGCCGGGCCGGCATCGTCAAGACCCAGCGGGACGGCAAATTCATCTACTACATTATCAATCATGACCGCCTCAGCGAGATCATGAAATGCGTCGATGAGCTGATCGATTGAAGGAAAGGGCACTGCTTCTGCGGCAACATGCTTAGGGGCATCCCTCCCAAAAAGCTTGGAGGCATCCCCCCAAAAAGTGTAATTTTACCGGAAATGTACCGCTATGTTCATCCAGCAATTGTACACCGGTTGTCTCAGCGAAGCCGCCTATTATATTGATAGCGAAGGCGAAGCCGCCATTATCGACCCGTTGCGCGATATCGATGTCTATCTCGCCCTCGCTGCCGAGCGGAAGGCTACTATCAAATACATCTTCGAGACCCATTTCCATGCCGACTTCGTCAGCGGTCATCTCGATCTCGCCAAGGCCACGGGCGCGCCGATCGTTTATGGGCCGGGGACCGAAACTTCCTTTCCGATACACCTCGCCAAGGACGGGGAGATCTTTCATCTCGGGAAAAACACGATAGAGGTCCTGCATACGCCGGGCCATACGATAGAATCCTCCTGTTATCTCGTGCGCACGCCGGAAGGCCGTCCGCATGCCCTGTTCACCGGCGATACCCTTTTTGTCGGAGACGTAGGCAGGCCCGATCTTAGCAGCGGGAACCTCAGCCGGGAAGAACTGGCGGGAATGTTATACGATTCGCTTCATGCCAGGATCCTCCCGCTGCCAGACGACCTGATCATCTATCCCGCGCATGGACCCGGAAGCAGCTGTGGCAAGAATCTCGGGCCGAACACCTATAGCACACTGAAGGAAGAAAAGGAAACCAATTACGCATTGAAGGACCAGCCCAGGGAGGAATTCATCAAGGCCGTAACGGATGGGCTGCTCGCGCCGCCCCAATATTTCTCCATCAATGCGCGCATCAATAAGGAAGGATATGGAAGCCTCGACGAAGTGTTGGAAACCGGTCTGCAACCGCTGGACCTGGTCACTTTCAAGGCCTGGATCTCCAAAGAAGAGGCGATCCTGCTGGACACCCGTCAATCGGAATTTTTTGTGGCGGGATTCGTACCTGGCAGTATCAGTATCGGTCTCGATGGACGTTTTGCAGAATGGGCCGGCAGTTTGTTGCCATTCGACAGGCCGATCGTGTTAGTCACTGAGAAAGGAGAAGAAAAGGAAAGTGTGATCCGTCTTGCCCGGGTAGGGTTCGACAAAGTGAAAGGCTATCTCGATGGCGGTTTTCCCGTCTGGCGGGAGTCCGGTGAACCTATCGATATGATCATTGACGTGGAGCCTGACGAGCTGGCGATGGATATTCCTTTCGATGATAACCTGCTCGTGCTGGATGTCAGAAGGGAAACCGAGTTTGCGGACGGGCATGTCAAGGGCGCGATGAATATCCCGCTCCAGGACCTCGCCGATCCGGGCAGCATGGCGAATCTCGAAGAGCGTTTCAATCTCTATGTGCATTGCGCGGGCGGCTACCGCAGCATTATCGCCGCCTCACTGCTCAAGCGCCAGGGCATCCACAATCTCCGGAACGTAACGGGTGGATGGGGAGGGATAAAGGAGCAGAAAGGCATAGAGATCGTGAAAGAGAACAGTGTGTTGAACTAGTCGATATGTACGATCCCGTTGCGCACCGCATACATGGCGAGCCCTACCCTTGTCCTGACATTCAGTTTTTCGAATAGGGCATCCCGGTAACCATCGATGGTCCGGGGGCTGAGGTACATCCGGTCTGCGATCTCCTTATAGGTCCATTCGGTACACACGAGTTTTATGAATTCCAGCTCGCGTTCGTTGAGCGAGTGCATGCGGCGGACCCGCATATCGGGCTCATCCAGCTGGTTGAAGGCATGTATCAGCTTTCCCGTCACCATATCCGAGTAGTAGTATCCTTTCTCCATGACGGATTGAAGCGCGAGTTTCAGTTCACCCGGGTTGGAATCCTTGAGGATATAACCCCGGGCGCCGTTCCTGATCATGCGCAGGATGGAGTTGTCCGAGTCGTACATTGAAAGGGCGAGGATCCGTGTCTCGGGACAGTTCCGTTTGAGCCAGCAGGCCGTTTCATAACCATCCATTTCAGGCATGTTGATGTCGAGGAGAATGATGTCGGGGCGGCGGAAATTTCTCAGTTGCCTGACGAGGTCTTTTCCATGACAGGCTTCGAATAAAACGTCGTACTTGCCATAACCGCGTATCAGGCTTGCAAGTCCGCTGCGGAGGAGCGCATGGTCGTCCACCAACACTACTCCAGGTTTAGAAGTTATCATCCGGTTTAGGTTTAGGTTTAGGTAGTCAGCCACTAATCAGACCACCTTTACCTCTCACCGGGCACGGAAGGCAATGTTTTGGGGGTAAATGTATGCTCCTAGTAAATTTATTATAATTTCCCGAGATGCCCTACATGAGAATTGTTATTTGGGGAGACTATTTATCCCCTCATCGATCCAGAAAGATGCCCATTCCTCCGACCAGGCATATTTCCATCGTTTGTGGCTCCAGAGCCAGTTTTCGGGCTGTTGGCGTATGGCGTCTTCCAATAGGGTCCGGTAGCGACGTGTCAGTTCGCCTTCGGGCAGTTGAGCGGGATGATCGGCGATGGTTGTAAGCGCCACGCGGTAATGGCCCCGCCGTTCTTTGTAGAACCGGGCGAAGACCACGGGGATATCGCCGATGCGCGCGCCCCGCTCGGGTCCTCTCACGAAAGGCGTGGGACGGCCGAAGAAATTCAACCAGTAGGAGTTTTCGGGTCCGCCCGGCGACTGGTCGGCTACCAGGGCAAGGATATATTGTTGGTTGCGGTAAGGCAGGATCGCCCGTTGCATCCGGGTGGCGGGCAAAGGGATGGAGCCTGTGCGGCTTCGCAGATGCAGGAACAGCCGCTCGAAGACTTTGTTGTCGATGGGCATATAAGCTACCAAAAAATCATAACGGGTGTGCATAGGAATCGCGACATTGCCGATCTCCCAATTGAAGAGATGCCCCAGGTGCACCTGCAGCTTGCGCCCCTGGTCATAGAAAACATCCAGCAATCCGGGGTTGTCCATCACGAGCCTTTTCTTCAGAAAGGCGGGGCTGGCGGAAAGCAGCTTGATGGTCTCCATGAAGCTGTCGGTGAAATTCCGGTAGAACCGCCTGGCGATGCGCCCTCTTTCGGTTTCGGTCTTTTCGGGGAAGGCGATCCGGAGATTATTCAGGACTACCGATCTGCGATACCGGATCACGGCATACAGCAGCAGCGCGATGCCGTCGGACAGACCGTAAAGCAGCCACATCGGCAGCAGGGACATCAGGTATAGTAATCCGTAGACGAGATAATACATAAACCGGCGATCTAATTTTCCCAATTCTTCGCTTCCTGCTCGATATGATGCAGGTCGATCTTCACATGAAATTTATTCCGGAGGTGTCTTGCCAGGGCATCCGCGGCGTATACGCTTCGATGTTGTCCTCCGGTACAGCCAAAACCTACATGCAGGCTCCCGAACCCCCGACGGATATAATCTTCCACGGAGATGTCGACAATATCGTAGGCGCTATTGAGGAATTCAGGCATACGCGTCTGCTGTTCCAGGTAGTCCTTGACGGCCTTGTCGCGGCCGGTGAGGTGTTTGAACGCTTCGATCCGGCCCGGGTTCAGGATGCCGCGGCAGTCGAACAGAAAGCCGCCCCCGTTGCCGCTGGCGTCCACGGGTAACCCCTGTTTGTAGGAAAAGCTGCTGACATGCACCACGAGCGGGGTCTGTTCGTTCGCCTGCACGGGCTCGAATCGCGCGATCACGTCATCCTGTACCATCAGACCCAACAGCCGCTCGAATTCGGGCATGACAATTCCCACTTGTTTATTCCCCAGAAACCATTTGAAATTGCGCAGCGCCAGGGGGATACTGATCAGGAAGTGCGCCTTTCGTTCAAAAAGCCCGCGGAACCCATATGCTCCCAGCACCTGTAGCAAACGGATCAGTACATAACCGTTGTATTGGCTGACAAACCTTACCCGGTCGATCTTTTTTTCCAGCAGCTGTTCCACGAAGTCCATATAATCTTCCAGCAGACCATCTTTCCACCCGTCCGATAATTCCGCCTTCGCCTGCCACAGGAGTGAAGCCACGTCATATTGCAGGGCTCCCTTCATTCCGCCCTGGTAGTCGATGAAGTGGACCTCCCCTTCGCGCAACATGATATTGCGGCTCTGAAAATCACGGAACATGAAGTATTTGTGATCGACATGGGTCAGGTAGGTGCTGAGCGCTTCAAAATCGTCGATCAGCCTTTCCTTGTCATAGGGTATCTCCAGCGTGTCGAGGAAATAGTATTTGAAATAGAGCAGGTCGCTTAGGATGGCCTGTTTACCGAACTCGCGCGAGGTGATCGTGTGGGAATAATCCAGGCCTTCGTCCCCGAGTATCTGCAGGCGGGCGAGTTGTTCGAGGCTCTGCCGGAACAACGCGTACATTCGTTCGGTATGCCCCTGTCGCTCGAGCTCGCCCAGCAGCGAAAGATCGCCAAAATCTTCCTGCAGGTAGATGGTATATGCTGAATTGATCGCGTAGATATCGGGTACGGGGCATCCTTTTGCGCGAAAATGCCGGCTGAAATGGATAAAGGTGCGGTTTTCCCGAACATTCTCGTTGTATGTCGCGATGCAGGAGCCTGCGGCGGTGAGGATACGGAAATAGATGCGATTGCTGCCGGACTGCGGGATCTTCTCCATCTCCGTCAATGGGGCGACACTACCGGCATGCCCGGCATACAATTTTTTGATCTCATCGATAATGGCTTGCATGGTGGACTTTGATAGCCGCGAAGATATGGAAATCGACCCGATTGCCGGGTCGGGACTGATCAGGGCGGTCCGCCGCCATTGCCCACCCGTTTGGTTTCTTCTTCCGCAGCATTGCTGTGCCGGCGTGCGGCCTTCAGCTGTTTGTTGCCAAACCGGTAGGTAAGATTCAATTTGAGCAGCCGGCTTTCATAACCGCCTGACGTTCGGATATATTGCCCCGCGAAATCGCTGGAGGCGCTCCAATCCAGCGTATGGAAGATATCGCTCACCGCGACCTTGAGATTGCCGTTGCCATTGAAAATGATCTTTTGCAGGCCTGCATCAAGGCTCCATAAGGAATGACTTCGCAGGGTCGCCTGCCAGATATTCGGGGACGTAAAATATTGCGTGAGCTCGCCCGTCCAACCTCTGCCCAGTCGGAAACGGTGCTGTGAAAAGACCGTAGCGTTGAAGACGTTCAGGTCGATGATCCTTCCGGGTCCGAAATTGGCTTTGTTCAGTGCGTAAACACCGGTGAAACTGGCGTACATGCTATACCATTTATATTGTAGCGGGAATCCGATGTTCACGCTGAGAATGTCCTGGGAGGCCAGGTTCTCGCGCTCGTCGATCAGTTTCGACGCATCGATGGTATCTGCCAGCACGGTGACCAGGTCTTTAGTATGGCTGTAATTCAGCGTGGCAGATAATTTGTACCGGTAGAGGAAATTCAATCCGACACTATTGGCATATTGCGGCAGCAGGAGCGTGTTCCCTTTCGAGAAGGTATAGTCGTCGATCTTGAATATAAAGGGATTCAGGTCCTGGTAATCCGGCCGGTCTATCCGCCGGCTATAGCTCAATTTCCAAACTTTTCCGGGATTGCTGTTCCAGGTGAGCGAGATGGAGGGGAAAAGATCGGTATAGTGTCGTGTGAAGGAAGAGTCATATGGGACATAGGCGGAGCCCATCATGGGCGGGACATTGCTCTCGGGGATCTTAAATCCCGTAGAAGTCCCTTTCGAATTCGTGTTCTCCAGGCGGAGGCCGCCCTGGATCACCCATCCCTTTAAGGTCCGCTTGTAATCGGTGTACAACGCGTTGATATTTTCCCGGTATCCGAAGTCATTGCTGCTGAGACTGTCCTGCTGTCTTCCCCACGAATTGAGATCGTACTCCTGGAAATCGTTGCCGGTGATGACATAAGAACTTTTCCACCCCAGCCCGAGCCGCCCTTTCGCGAAATTCGTCGCATAGTCGGCCTTTGCGCTATAGATGCGGATATCGGTAGGCGACAGGATATTATAGACATTGCTATAGAGCAGCATTTTTCCCGTCGAATCGTAATAGTCGTTGGGCTGCAGCTGGTTGCTGCGAAGATGATAAATGCCGTAGTCCAGGTCGATGTTCAGCTCGTGGCCGCTGGTGTCGGCAAACCGGTAATTGAGGTCCGCCATGAAATTGTCGCGGCTGCCGTCGGTGTGGTTGTTCGCCCGGAGGAGTCTGTCGGTGCTGTTGGAAGGGATGTAGACGATCGGCGTCGAGCTGTTGGTCTGCAAGGTATACCCGGAGGACGACCCGCTGATCATCATTCCCAGCGTATTCCTGTCGTCGATGGACCAGTCCAGGCCCGTCTTGTAGTTCGCCACGCTGTTGGTCGTGATCAGTGTCGATTGCTGGAGAAAAGAAGTGTCCCGCTGTGCCCGGTACATGGTTGCATAGGTCTCGTTCCTCGAATAGTTGTAGGAAAAGTCGCCAAAGACATTGAGGTGGCGGTCGCGGTGGTTGAATGAAAATGCCCCATTGTATTTGCCGTAGGTTCCGATATTATAGCCGGCGCTGACGTTCATGTTCGTTCCGAACGCCTTGTTCTTTTTCAACCGGATGTCGATGATGCCCGCGCTGCCCGCGGCCTCGTACCTTGCGGAGGGATGCGCGATGATCTGGATAGACTCTACAGAGGACGATGGCAGGCCTTGCAGAAAGCCGGCAAGCGCTGACCCGGACAGATAAGTGGGGCGCCCGTCGACGAAGACCTGGACGCCGCCTTTGCCTTCGAGACTCAATGTATTGTTATTATCGACCGTTACGCCGGGAGACTTGCGCAACAATTCCAGGACATCCGAACCAATGGCATTGATGCTGTTTTCCACATTGAGTATCACCTTGTCGCTCTTCACCTCGACCAGCGGTTTCCCCGCGTCGACGACCACCTGTTTCAACTGGCGGGAGAGCCGCGTGAGCGTCAGCTCCGGGGCCTTCGCGGTACTATTTCCGGTGATATCGAAATTGGCCGAACTTTGAGATTGGTATCCGATATGCGTAATGGTGATAAAATAGCGGCCGGCGGCGATCGGCGGGAAGCTGTATTGACCGTTTGTGTTCGAAATGCTTAATTTCACAATGGAGGAGTCCTGGCCCTTCCTTAAGGCAACCGAGGCGTTTGCTAATGGTTTACCCTGATCATCCCGCGCAAATCCCGTTACCTGCTGACCCCATAGGTGGTTGCAGGATACAGCGATCAATAGGAATAAAGTCAGGGTTCTCATGTTTGATGGCGGTTGATGTATTGCGGACAGGGCAACCGCGATATTTTACGAAGGAAAGAAAATTTTTGTGGAAGGCGTCAGGGAGAAGGAAAATATTTTGGGAACCCCATGGATTATATCCGTCAATATAAGAGTTTTATCAACAGCCATTATTTCAATGGCGCCATCCGCATCACCATCGGCATCACCCTGCCGGCCATCCTGCTCGGATATTTCAACAACCTCGCCGCCGGTATCTCCGTATCCATCGGTGCTATGTGCGTCGGTAATACGGACAACCCCGGACCGATCCATCATCGCCGTAATGGCATGATAGCCTGTGTATTAATTATTTTCCTGGTCACTTATCTCATGGGGCTGGCCTCGGCTTCGGCCTTGTGGACGGGCATTCTCGTGCTGGTGTTTTGTTTCATCTTTTCATTTATCGGTATCTATGGAAGCAGGGCCTCGTCCATCGGCGTCAATGCCCTGCTCGTGATGGTACTGAACATGGCCCGGCCAAGAAGCGGATCTGAAAGCCTGGTCACCGCAGCCTATGTGCTGGCGGGTGGCGTTTGGTATACCATACTCAGCCTGATGCTGTATAGTTTCCGGCCGTACAAGCTGGTGCAGCAGGCGCTGGGAGACTGTTTGCAGACAACATCGGAATACCTGCGGATAAAGGCGACCTTTTATTCCCCTAACACCGACTTCGAAGACAGCTATCGGCGTCTGCTAGAAAGCCAGGTGACGGTGCATGAGAAACAAGACCTCGTCAGGGAGCTGTTGTTCAAAAGCCGGAATATCGTCAAAGAATCCACCGATATCGGCCGGGTGCTGATGATGATCTTCCTGGACGTCATCGATCTTTTCGAAAGGATCATGACGTCTCAGCAGGACTACCGCAAGCTGCACCATTTCTTCGACGGGACGGGGCTGATGGAGGAATGCCGGCAGCTGATCCTCGAGCTGGCTGCCGAGCTGGATGGGATCGGCATCGCAGTCATGAGCGGAAAGCCTTCGGTCGAGGATCCCGGATTATCGGCGCGTATCCGTCGTCTCCGCACCGATCTGGACCGGTACAAGGAAGCGCACCGAACGGCGGAGCGTGCGGAGGCCTTTCCCGATCTTGGAAATATCCTCGACAGCATCGAAGATCTCGCCGACCGTCTCCACACGCTGCATGGGTATACTACCTATGACCGGAAGCTGACCCGGAATTTCGATCCGAGCATCGATGTCGATGCCTTCGTCGCGCATGATGCCGTCAGCCGCAAGCTCATCCTGGACAACCTGACCATCCGGTCGAATATCTTCCGGCATTCGTTGCGCGTCAGCATTGCGACCATCGCAGGGTATATCATCTCGCGATTCCTGCCTTTCGGTCATGGATACTGGATCCTGCTGACCATCGTCGTGATCCTGAAGCCCGCCTACAGCCTCACCAAGAAACGCAATTATGAACGTCTCATAGGGACGCTGGGCGGTGCGCTGGTGGGATTACTGTTGCTGTATTTCATCCCCGACCGGCAGGTCCTGTTCGTGCTGATGATCCTTTTCATGATCGGCACCTATACGTTCATCCGGATCAACTATCTCCTATCCGTGATATTGATGACGCCCTATATCCTGCTGCTTTTTCACCTGCTGTACCCGATAGATTTCAGGACTATTCTCACGGACAGGGTCATCGATACGCTGATCGGGTCGGGGATCAGCTTTTTAGCGAATATCCTCATCATTCCATCGTGGGAGCACGAGCGGATCATCGACTACATGACTGCGGCATTGGAAGCCAATATTGCCTATTTCAGGGATGTGGCCGGGGCATTCACAGGAAACCCGGTGACTATCCAGCAGTACAAACTTTCGCGAAAGAATGCCTTTGTAGCCCTGGCCAATCTCTCCGACGCCCTGGCCCGGATGCTGTCCGAGCCGCGCAGCCAGCAGAAGAGTATTACAGAGATGCATCAATTCGTCGTCTCCAATCATATGCTGACCTCCCATGTCGCGACCCTTGCTTATTACGCAGAGCCTGCGCCGATGCGGTATGCGGATCCCGTCTGGCAGCCGGCGGTCGATGACATCGCTACGCGACTCGAAAATACCGTGGGATTGTTGGAAAATAGTCTGCCGGTCGTTCGGCGGCCGATCGCCAAGGAAGCCTGGCGGGCCCTCCATGAACGGGTCGATGGGAATAAGGAGCTTCGGCCCATTGCCGATCAATTTGCCTTTATCGACAAGGTGGCGACGGACCTGGGAAAAGTCAGCGGGCCGTTGCGGGTAGCGTTATCGGCGCAGCAACAGGAGGTGGGGATCAATCCGTTGTTCTAGTGATGCGCGTCTGGCGCCAAGGTCGGGGTGGGTCGCGGGTCGCGGCGCCTAATTGCTGCTACCAAGCATTTCGCGTAGTTTCATCACCAGCTCGGTCTTGGTAATGGGCACACCCATCACCTTGTGATAGCCCTTCGCATCGATGAGGAATTGGTCGCGGATGATCCTGATGAGTTGTCCGTTATTGATCTCGGGAATCAGCACCCTTTTGAAACTGCGTAACATTTCGCCGAGGTTAGCCGGGAAAGGCCGGAGATAGCGGAGGTGTGCGTGGGATATTTTGTATCCTTCTTCCTGGAGCTCGGCTACGGCGCTCTTGATTGCGCCATAGGTGCTGCCCCAGCCGAGCACGAGCAGTTCGCCTTTATCCGGGCCGCTGTCCAGCGTTTGGGCCGGTACATGGTCGGCGATACGCGCCACTTTTTCTTCGCGGATCTTCACCATCAGCTGGTGGTTTTCCGGTTCGTAGTTGACGTTGCCGGTGACATTTTGTTTTTCGAGACCGCCGATGCGGTGTTCGAGACCGGGTGTTCCCGGAATGGCCCAGGGGCGCACGAGTTTTTCATCCCTGAGATAAGGCAGGAATTTTTCTTCTCCTTCGGCCAGGCCTTTTTTGAAATTGACCTCGATAGGCGGAAGGTCCGCGCTCCTGGGGAATTTCCAGGGTTCGGCGCCATTGGCGATATAGCCGTCGCTCAGGAAGATCACAGGGGTCATATGTTGCACTGCGATGCGTACAGCCTCATAGACGGCGTCGAAACAGTCGCTGGGTGTCGAGGCGGCGATGACGGGCATCGGGCATTCCCCGTTGCGGCCGTAATAAGCCTGAAGCAGATCGCTTTGTTCGGTCTTGGTGGGGAGCCCTGTAGAAGGACCGCCGCGCTGGATATCGCAGATCAGCAGGGGTATCTCGAGCATGACGGCCAGGCCCATGGCTTCTGCCTTGAGCGCCATTCCGGGTCCCGAGGTGGTCGTGACACCCAGGGCGCCGCCGTAGGCGGCGCCGATTGCGGCCGTGATACCGGCGATCTCGTCTTCTGCCTGGAAGGTGCGCACGCCGAACGCTTTGTGACGGCTGAGCTCGTGGAGGATATCGCTGGCGGGTGTGATGGGATAGGATCCCAAAAAGAGCGAAAGCCCGCTTTTTTTCGAGGCCGCGATCAACCCATAGGCCAGCGCCTGGTTACCCATGACCGAACGATAAACGCCGGGAGCCATCTTGGCTTTTTCGACCCTGTAGGTCGTGGTGAAGGTCTCCGTTGTGTCGCCAAAATGATAACCGGCCTGCAGCACCCGGACGTTGCTTTCCAGGATCTCGGGTTTCTTGCCGAATTTCTCTTTGAGGAATTGGATGGTATAGTCCATGCTCCTGTTGTACATCCAATAGAGGAATCCCAGCACGAACATATTCTTCGCCCTGTCCTTTTCCTTGGTGCCCAGCGGGATATCTTTAAGGGCTTCGCGGGTCATCTTCGTGACGTCCATCTCGAAGACGGTATAATTATCCAGCGAGTTGTCTTCCAGTGGGTTGATACCATCGGGATAGTTGGCGAGCCGAAGATTCTTCTGGTCGAAGCCTTCGGTGTTGACGATGATCTTGCCGCCTTTTTTCAGGCTCTTCAGGTTGGCCTTCAATGCCGCGGCATTCATAGCGACCAGGACATCGCATTCGTCGCCCGGAGTAAATATCTTATCGCTGGAAAACCGCAGCTGGTAGCCGCTGACGCCAGGCAGGGTGCCCTGCGGGGCCCGGATCTCCGCGGGAAAATCGGGGAATGTGGCCAGGTCGATCCCCAATAGGGCCGTATTATTGGTGAATTGGCTGCCGGTCAATTGCATCCCGTCGCCGGAGTCCCCGGCAAATTTGATCACGACGTCCCGGAGAAGCTCTTCTTTTCGTTTCATATGGCTGTAAAGTTAGACATTTATTTGTAGCTATTCATAGCGTAAGGCCTCTATCGGATCGAGACGGGATGCTTTCTGAGCAGGGTAATACCCGAAAAAAACCCCGGTGATCGCGCAAACCAAAAAGGACAGGAGTATCGAGGACTGGGTCACCAGGGTGGGCCATTTCAGGAAGAGGGTTACCAGCCGGGCGGAGGTGACGCCCAGGAAAACCCCGATGATCCCGCCGGTGATGCTGATCAGGATGGCCTCCGTCAGGAATTGCAGGAGGATATCGACTCCGCGCGCCCCGATGGACATCCGCAGCCCGATCTCCCGGGTTCGTTCCGTGACCGACACATACATGATATTCATGATCCCGATGCCGCCGACGAGGAGCGAGATACCTGCGATCACCGCCAGCAGGACGGTGAGCAGCTGGCTGGTGGAGCTGAAGGTATTGATGAGTTCCTGCATGGTCCGGACCGCAAAATCGTCTTCATCGCTGGGCTTCAGCCGGTGGGTCGTACGCAGGATATTGGAGATCTCGTCGGAGGCTTGCGTGGTGGACGTCTCATTGATTGCCGATGCGTAAATATTCTGAACGTAGATGGTCGAATTCGCGGATGCCAGGATGCGGCGCTGCACGGTGGAGAACGGAGCGATGATGACATCGTCCTGGTCTTGTCCGAAGGCGCTCTCCCCCTTGGCCGTCAGTGTCCCGATGACGAGCAGGGGCACGTTGCCGAAGCGGATGTATTTTCCTACCGGGTTTTCGCCGTTGGGGAAAAGATTCGTGATCACCGTCTGCCCCAGCAGACAGACCTTACTCTGTGCCTGGACATCGTGATCGGTGAAGGACACCCCGTCCTGCAGGGGCCACTGGCGGATGACGTCGAGATAGTCCGGATCGACA
>Ga0206921_10280_pt1 | contig 12432 bp, 8 predicted proteins | sample Alteio_BWOrgHeat_66_FD_152930 | JGI IMG/M metagenome (GOLD analysis project Ga0206921, IMG submission 152930) | Enriched cells from forest soil in Barre Woods Harvard Forest LTER site, Petersham, Massachusetts, United States -... | ecosystem: Environmental > Terrestrial > Soil > Temperate forest >...
AAGGTTAAAGCCGATATGGGAGTAGGTGTATTTATGGTCATACCCAAAAGGCAGTGTGCCTAATTGTTGAGAAAAACGGCAGCCGCATGTATTGTCTTTGCCTGGTTCGCAATAGCAATCCCTTCCCCAATCACGAAAACTTTCAGCAACTTTAGCCAGTACCGGGTTATTTATTAATACCGCTCCGCCTTCGCCCATGGTAATATGATGCGCCGGATAAAATGAGAAAGTAGCAATATCGCCAAAAGTACCTGTTTTTTTACCGCGATAAGTTGCGCCTAATGAATCGCAATCATCTTCAACAACCCATAAGTTGTATTTTTTGGCAACACGCATTACTTCATCCAAATTAAATGGATTACCCAATGAGTGCGCTATCATTATAGCTTTTGTTTTTGGTGAAACAGCGGCTTCAATTAAATCTGCCTGAACATTATGCGTAGCGATATCAACATCTATAAATACCGGTATAGCACCAAACTGAATCATTGGGTTTACCGTAGTTGGGAAACCTGCAGCAACAGTAATTACTTCATCACCCGGCTTTATCGCTCTTTCACCCAATTTAGGCGATGTAAGCGCATAAAATGCCACCAGGTTAGCTGATGAGCCAGAGTTTACTAAAAGTGCTTTAGGAGCTTTAAAATATTCGGCGAAAGATTTTTCAAAATCGTTTGAAAAACGGCCGGCAGTTAACCAGCCATCAAGCGCAGCATCTACACCTAGCAAAATATCTTCTTCATCCAGCACCTTGCCGGTAACTGGTATATAATTTTGCCCGGGTACAATAACCTGTGTTGTTTTTTGCTTTGCTATTTGTCTGATAATCTGTTCCAGACTGGGGTCACTAAAATTTTTTAACATGAGTGTATGATGATTAAATTTATTTATAATAATCAGGTGCTTTCCATTTCTATGGGTACTGCAAATGGTTCCATTTCTGTAATAGGCTTACCAAATGCAATTTTGGGATAAGTATTGGTATGAGGATCAACCATTACCTGCAATAAAACAGGCTGATCGGCATTCTCGCTATTCCATAACCATTCTACTCCTTCATTAACATCTTCAGGCTGGCTGATTGTTTTTGCTTTTATGCCGTAAGCTTCAGCCACTTTACCAAAGTCAGGGGCATTATATCCCCAATAAGTTGATTGATACCTTGATTCAAAGTAGCTATCCTGAAACTGCCTTATCATGCCCAGAGTACGGTTATTCATTACAATAATTTTAACCGGCAGTTTATTACGCACTATAGTTTGTAATTCCTGTATGTTTAACTGCATACAGCCATCGCCAACAATAACAACTACAGGGCTTTTATTGGTTGCTATACTTGCTCCAATGCCTGCTGGCAAGCTAAAGCCCATAGCGCCCATGCCGCCTGAGGTTAAAAATAACTGACCTTTATTTATTTGGATTGATTGCGCCGCCCACATTTGATGACTTCCTACATCAGCCAGATACGCGTAAGCTTTTTCACTTACTGCAGATAAACTGTGCATAAAAATGTTAGGATTTATACCAACGGGATCTAATTCCTTTACATCCGGCCACTTTGATTTAAGCGCAGCAGTATACTTCAACCATTCTGTTTGATCATCAAAGGTATTATCCTTAGCAACCGTATTAAATTGGTTAAAGAACACGTTAAGGTTCATTACAAACGGGGTACATCCCTTTACGCGGTTATTTATCTCGGCTGTTTCACAATCAACGTGATAAATTTTCCGGTTTTCAATAAAACGGGTATCCGCTCCTGTTTGCCTTATATCTAACCTGCTGCCGAGTACAATTAGCAAATCACATTCGCCAAATGCCACATTTGCCCATCTGTTACCGTAGCTACCAATAAAGCCAACGCGTAACGGATCATCGCTTCCTATTACATCCAGGCCTAATAATGTAGTGATAACAGGTATTTTGGTCTGTTCAATAAAACGATCAAATAATTCCTGCACATTACCGGCTTTAATACCACGCCCGGCTAATACCAGTGGTCTTTTAGCAAGCTTCATCGATAATATAAGCTCATCATATTTTCCTTTATCAAGCGCTGGTGATACTGTTTCTACGTCGGTATCTGCCAAAGGCTCAATCTGCGCTCTTTGAACGTCCATCGGCAAATCAATAAGTACGGGACCCGGCCTGCCCTCTGTAGCTATCTGAAATGCTTTTTCAAATATTTCAGGAATACTGTTTGGGTCATTTACCAGGAAACAGGCTTTTGTTATTGGAGTAGCCATAGCAACTATATCAGTTTCCTGAAATCCTAGCTGCCTTATACCCCTGTCGCCTTTTTGCTCGCTACGGTTAACCTGCCCTGTAATAAAAATAGCAGGCGAAGAATCAAAATAACAGCTGCCAATACCTGTTAATAAGTTAGTTGCACCCGGACCGCTGGTAGCCATTGCTATACCTGGCAATCCTGTTATTCTACCATATGCATCTGCAGCAAACGCAGCAGACTGTTCATGATGCATAGTAATGATATCAATTTTTGTGCGTTGGTTCAATGAATCCAGCAAATGTGTAATCATCCCGCCTGATAACTCAAAAATACTTTTGATGCCTTTTTTTTCTAAAAAATCCGCTATAAAATCCGATGCTTTCATATTACCTCACCATTAAATTTTTCTTTTAAATATTCAATTACCTTTAACATTGAATCATCAAAATCCGAAACATCAAAATCCCCAAACTCCGAGACAAACTTTGACGAATCTCCCTGCATATGCATTGATTGATTTGCCCTGTAAGGTAACTTACCAAAATTAAGTTTAAATGAAGGATCTACTTTATCCCTTATACTTTCAATTAAACTTTTAAGCGTCCTTAAACTTTTTCCAGAAATATTATAAATACCAGTACGTCCCTTTTTTTCAATAATATGATTAACTGCCAATCCTAAATCATTAACATATAAGTAGCTGTATTTTTGATTACCCTCGGTGAAATCCATATGATCACTTAAAATAATCTTTTTTACTAATGATGGAATTAGCCAGTTTTCAGATTCCCCTTTCCCAAAAAATGAAAATAACCTTAACCAGTACCAGTCTATTTTATAATAATTACAGTAGCGCTCTATAAGTTCAGTACAAATAATTTTTACACATCCATAGGCTTCAACCGGGTTAAGTGCATAGCTTTCATCAATGCATCCGTTAAATGTACCGTACTCGGCTTGTGAGCCTAAGCCAATAAATTTTTGTATACCGGCTTTACTTGCAATGCTTAACAATTTTTGTAAAAAACCAATATTTAGTAACTGAACATCCCAATTATCTCTTTCCAGGTGACCAACCCCCAACCATGCTGAATGAACTATGATATCGGGCTTTGCTTCGATCACCTTATTCATCCATTCGTCGTGCTCAGTTTGTAAAATCCACTCAACTTTATCAATATATGCTGTACACAACTCTCTTGAAGATACAGGACGATAAACAGCGACTATATTATGGCCTTGTGAAATTAAAAACTCAGCTATGTTAGAGCCTAAAAAACCAGTAATACCTGTTAAAAATACTTTAGCCATTTAAAACAGCGGTTATTTGCCTTTCCGTAAATTCATCAATAGTATTTCTATTGTCGTAATAAGCTTTATACCAATCAATTGTAAGCTGAACTGCCTGCGATGCATTATTTTTCGGATGCCATTGCAGTTCGGTTTCAGCTTTTGTAATATCAAGTTTTAATAAACCTGCCTCATGCGGTTGATTGGCATTCTGTATTATTTTGTATTGGCCACCTCCCCATGCTTTTATAGCCAACTTTACCATATCTGCCACTTCAAGTGTATCACTGGTATAAGGGCCAAAATTATAAGCCTGCATATATTTAACGGGGTCGGCAACCAGTTTTGTTCCTAATAATAAATATCCCAGCACAGGCTCAAGAACATGCTGCCATGGCCTTACCGCGTGCGGATTACGTATGATTATATCTTCACCGGCATTTAAAAACTTTACAATATCGGGTATAAGACGATCCTGTGACCAATCACCCCCACCTATAACATTGCCTGCACGTGCAACTGCAATTGCTTTATGGTGATCATTATACTTACTTACGTTGAAATAAGAATTTCTATAAGAATCTATTACTAATTCTGTACAGGCCTTACTCGCGCTGTAAGGATCATAGCCTCCAAGCCTGTCTGTTTCTCTGTAAGGATAAACCCATTCATAGTTATGATATACCTTATCAGTAGTTATAAATACGGCGTAACAGGTGTTATTTAGTTTTCTTATGCCATCAAGCACGTTTGCGGTGCCAATTGCATTTACTTCAAATGTTTCCGATGGGATCTCATATGATAAACGAACAAGCGGCTGGGCTGCAAGGTGAAATACAAAATCCGGCTCAAAATCAACAATTTCTGAAATTAGTTTTTCACGATTACGTAAATCACTAATAATGGAATTACTTAGCTGGTCACCATTAATAAGGCAAAATAAATCATTCTCGGTTTTGGGCGCTAATGAATATCCTTTTACCTCGGCACCAAGCATATTGAGCAGCTTAAGCATCCAACTGCCTTTAAAGCCCGTATGCCCTGTCAAAAAAACTTTTTTTCCGTTATATATAGTCTTTAATTGCTCAAACATAATTACCAGGTTTTCCAGGGTGCATTATTATTATCCCACATTTCGTTTAAATCATGCTTATCTTTCAATGTATCCATCGGGCGCCAAAAACCGGTGTGCTTATATGCGTTCATTTGCCCGGCATTTGCTATCTGTTCCATAGGCTGTTGCTCCCAAACGGTACTATCGCCATCTTTTATGTAGTCAAACACCTGAGGCTTACATACAAAGAAACCCCCATTGATCCAGGCTCCATCTCCTTTCGGCTTCTCCATAAAAGAGTGCACTGTAGAATCGTCAAGTATATTTAAAGCACCAAACCTGCCGGATGGCTGTACCGAAGTAACGGTACATAGTTTATCATGTTTTTTATGAAAATTTACGAGATCTTTTATATCAATATTGCCAACACCATCACCGTAGGTTAACATAAAATCTTCATTATTTACATATGGCTGTATTCTTTTAATTCTACCGCCAGTCATTGAGTCTTTACCGGTATCAACCAAAGTTATTGTCCACGGTTCGGCTTGTGAATCATGTACCTTAATTGAATTATCTTTTAAATCAATGGTAACATCTGATTTATGTAAAAAATAATTGGCGAAATACTCTTTTATCACATATCCTTTATAGCCCAGGCAAACCACAAAATCATTAAAGCCATGAGCAGAGTACATTTTCATTATATGCCATAATATTGGCATGCCCCCTATTTCAACCATAGGTTTGGGCCTTAATACTGTTTCTTCAGATAACCTTGTACCTAATCCCCCGGCTAATAATACTACTTTCATTTTTTATAGATTTTTATACTTTAAAACTAATGTTATCAGACAATGGGTAAGTACAGCATAGCAAATATTCATTTTCCAAAAGTTCTTCGGATAAATTTGCAGTACTTACCATTTTTACGTCACCCGTTTGCAGAGTTGCTTTACATATGGAGCAACTACCAGTTTGACATGAATAAGAGAGTTCTATGCCTGCATCAAGGCCTGCTTCAAGAATACTCCTTCCCTTTACAACTTCAACTATTTGTGGTTGTTGATCTTTAATAATTTCAACCGACCGGGTAATAACATTTTCAAAATCCTTACTGTCTTTTACAACTTCAAAGTCCTCTGAAAAGATATTAGCTTCACTAATTCCATGTTTATTTAAGGCTCCTTTTACTGATTCTTTTAAGCCCAAAGGGCCGCATATATAATGCAGGGAATCACCAGATTTGTCCTTTTCTTTTAAAACTGAAAGAACTTTTGAAGGAGATATTCTCCCTTCAACATGATGCGGATGAGCATTACTTATACTTGCTTTTGACAAAAAGTGCCATACAGTAAAATTACTATGTTCCTGGTTAAGCAATCTAATCTGATCCACAAATAAAGTATTTTCAAAATCACGGTTACCGTATACTAAAGTGACTTCGTTTTTACGGTTTTTAAGTAAAAATTTAGCAATTGATATAAGAGGTGTTATTCCACTTCCGGCTCCCCAAAGAACTATAGGTGTACTGTCGTCAAGTTTAGTCAACTCAACTACAAAATGCCCCATTGGCGGCATTACTTCAACCAGATCGTCAACTTTTACGTTATCAATAATATGATTTGATACAATACCTGAAAGAACACGTTTTACTGTTACATTTAGAGTAGCATCAACTCCCGGGGCCGATGAAAAAGAGTATGGCCTTATATATCTCCGCCCGTTTATTCTAAATATTAAAGTTAAATACTGCCCTGGCTGATAAATCACCTTTTTCAAGCCCGGCTGTTTAAAACAAATAGTTACTGCATCTGTCGTTTCCTGCTTTATATCAGCTACCTTAAGCGTATATGTAATTAAATTCGACATAATGCCAGCTTTATAAGATTCAATAATTTATCTTTTTAACAATTTTGATATTAAGCTTTTCTTTTTAGCGGGCTCAGCATAGCCGCCGTAGCCATAACCGTATCCATAACCATAACCGTATCCATAACCGTATCCGTAATAGCCTTTTTGCTGTGCTTTAATATCGTTTACAATTAAATAGGTCTTTTTTAATTTCTCTTCATATACCAGCTTGTTCAATATGTCGAGCTGTGCTTTGAAAGTATAGTTTTGGCGAACTACATAAAGTGAGAGATTTACGAATTTCTCTAATATTAATGCATCTGCCACCAGCCCTACAGGTGAACTGTCAATAATTATGAAATCAAACTTCTTTTTTAAAGTTTCCATTAAAATTTCCATCTTCTCACTCAGTAATATTTCTGACGGATTTGGTGGAATAGTACCAGCGCTTATTAAAAAGCAATTTTCACTAAAAAACAGTGGTTTAATATAAGGTTCTATATCATTGCTCTCAGATACAATGTAATTTGAAAACCCATTTACATTTTCGATACCTAAGTTTAAAGACAGTTTTGGTTTTCGAAGATCCAGCTCTAAAAAAACAACTTTTTTACCTGTTAATGCCAGGGTACTACCTAAATTCAGGGATATAAATGTTTTACCCTCGCCGCTCATGCTCGATGTAAACATTATAACCTGTGGTTCATTCTGCTTTATTAGATATTGCAAATTAGTACGCAGTGCTCTAAATTGTTCAGAGATTAGTGTTCGTGAATTTTCTACAACAACTAAACTGGTATTTTCTGCATTGTTTCCAATCTCGGCAACTATAGGTATCCTGGTATTTTTTTCAATATCTTGTTTTGAAACTATTTTAAGGTTTAAACTATCCCTAAAGAATAAGAATCCAAAAGGAAGCAAAATTCCGGCTACTAACCCCAAAGCATAAATTAAATTTTTCTTTGGCTTATACGCTTCTGCATCACTTTTCGCATCATCAATAATCCTGGCGCTTGAGATAGTAGAGGTTTTGGAGATCATCGTTTCCTCTCTTCGCTGCAAAAGGAACAAATACAATTCCTGTTTCAAATTTTGCTGCCTTGAGTAGTCTAAAAATAACCGTTCTTTTTCCGGTATACTTTTAATCTGATCAGTAATTAAACTGCTCCGGTCTTTGATGCCTGTTTTAACTATTTGTAATCCTTTTTTATAAGCTTCAAAACTTTTTAAAAGATTATCTCTTACACCTTGAATTTGACTATCGAGGCTTTTAACAACAGGATTGTCTTCTTTATAAGATAAATCTAATTTACTTCTTTCTAGAAGCAAATCATTATATTTTCCAATTGCATCTGCAAAAACAGGATCCTGATCAGTTAAGGAACTTGGTATAATTGTTTTATTTGCAGGATCTTTTATATATTTTTCAAGATCATTTATTACCAAAAGCTGTATTTCCTGCGTATTTAGCTGATTATAGTAATCACTAGCACTGGTAACTAAAGCTTTTGATTGTTCATCAGCATCGGCTATATTATTTTCACGTTTAAATCCGGAAAAATCCTTTTCTACGTCTGACAATTCTTTTTGAACTATTACCAGGCGCCTGTTAATAAATGCAACCGTACTATCTGCAGTTTCAACTTTATATTCCAAATTGGCTTTCAGGTAATCATGCATTAATGACTCTAAAATAACTTCGCCCTTTTTTGAAACAGGATATTTTAAAACGATATCTATACTGGTACTTTGTTTATCTGATAATTGAACATCTAAATTTCGGGACAATTCCTCTACCTTACTGTCTACAGATTGTACCAAAAGCTTAAATTTCCCAGCGGGGCTTTCATTTAGTGGGTTTGGTGAAAATTGCAAATCATATTCTCTCATTTTAAGAGTGCCACCAAATTTGATAGTAGTATCAATATTGTTGTCACTGTTCTCTATATGAATTTGACCACTCTTTAGGATTTCAATGCTATAATTGGTAGCAGTTACTGAATCTGTCTTAAAGATCGGAGTAATATTAAAAGGTAGATTTTCAAATAACTCATCCTTCCTTAGCCTTCCAGTCCGGTATAGGGTAATGTTTAAATTCATTTGCCTTACAACCTTTTCCATTAAGGATCTTGAATTTAATATATCTATTTCATTTTGAGCATTACTTGGTAAATCAAACAGGCTCGAAAAATCAGTAGATTGGCTACTACTCAAAGCCCCGCCCAGACTTTTTTTATCATCTTCAATCAATAACTTACTATTTATTTTATAGTCTGGAGTAGCATATTTTATATATAATAGTGAAGCCAATAAGCAAATTAAAATACCTGCTACAAATAAATACCAGTTAGAAATAATTTTACTTAACAGCTCCTTATAATCGAAGCCTTCCTCATCCGTAAAATTCAAATTGCTTTTGTTATCCTGATTATTCATTAAATTTTACTATTTAAAATTGATTCGGCTTATTAATACGATTATTACTGTTAAAACTGAGCTTATAATAGCATAGGTTCTTGCTTGCGATATATCATTAGCTGCAACTTTGCCTTTGGTCGGCTCTACATATATGTAATCATTTTTATGCAGATAATAATACGGTTGATCGATTAACTTACTATTGGTTAAATTAATTCGATAAGCGATTTTTGAACCATCATCATTTTCTCTCAATAGAAGGATATTATCCCGTTTACCATAAATTGTAAGATCCCCAGCCAGAGAGAGGGCATCCAGAATTGTCACCTTTTCACTAGGCATTATATATACAGACGGCTTTGCAACCTCCCCCGCAACGGTGATTTTAAAATTGGTGTAGCGCACTGTTACCGATGGTTCTCTGTAGAATTTATCAGCGTTCTGCTTTATAACATCTTTTGCTTCATCGATTGTAAGGCCTGATAAATGTATTTTTCCAAGTACAGGTAGATCTATATCTCCATCCTTATTTACTGAATATCCAATTGCTACTGGCTGATTTGTTGCTGATGAACCGTTATTGCTCGATGCCGAAACTGACATATTACCTAGATTTATTGACTGTGTAGCAGTAGGATCAACGGTTGAAATTACAATTGATAGAATGTCATCAGCCTGAATTTTGGGCTCAATATAAGCTGCGGTTGGAATTGTTTTCAATGCCCCTGAATCGGGTATATCAGCAAAGTATTTAATATTTTTAGTAGTGGAGCAAGAAACAATAAATAACGAAAGGAAAAGAATTTGAGCAAATAAACAATATTTCCTTATATAGGATTTTCTCATGGGTAGTTATCTATTACTTAATAAGTGTAAGTTAATATGTCTGCAATTTATGAATTTTCTTTCAAATTAATAACAAATATTATTAATTTCTCAATCAAACAGGCTTAAAGATAATTATTTTCTAATTAACGTGGGTTTTACTTGTTATTAACATTATCAAGCTTGTCCCACTGTGCCCCCAAAATTCATAGGAAAACCCGCCGGACCCTGCTGAATTTTGATACGGCCATTGGCATTTTCAAATTTTTCTATGTTGTCTTCCAGCGCGGTAAGTAGGCGTTTGGCATGTTCTGGTGTTAAAATAATTCTTGATTTTACCTTCGCCTTTGGCACTCCGGGCATAACACGAATAAAGTCAAGTACAAACTCTGAACTTGAATGGGTAATGATTGCCAGGTTAGAATAGATCCCTTCTGCTATCTCTTCGGAAAGCTCAATATTTAACTGATTTTCGTTTTGTTCTTCTTGCATGGTACTAAAATAACATAGCCTTTCTATTGCCGAAAGGCTTTTATAAAATATTTATTTACTATCTGTTTATATTGTTAACTCTCGTTAAAAGTAATGCTTTTTTTAAAATATTGATAGTTTTTCGGTGATTATAACACGAGAAAATCATTCATTAAACAAAAAAACCCGCCAAATGTTGGCGGGTTTTTTAAATTTATTTTACCGGATTAATTATGCTTCTACTTCTTCAGTTTTTGAAGCCATCAAGCGGTCAAATTCCTCTTGTGAACCTACGCGGATATTTTCATATACACGCAAACCGGTTCCTGATGGAATAAGGTGACCAACAATAACGTTTTCTTTCAATCCAAGCATGTTGTCTTTTTTACCTGCTATCGCTGCTTCGTTCAGTACTTTGGTAGTTTCCTGGAACGATGCTGCCGAGATAAACGACTTGGTGCCTAATGACGCCCTTGTTATACCTTGCAGTATAGGGCTTGATGTTGCAGCTATAGCGTCACGCACTTCAACCAATCTTAAATCTTTACGTTTCAAAATTGAGTTTTCGTCTCTCAGCTTTCTAACAGATACAATCTGCCCGGCTTTTAACGAAGCTGAATCACCTGGCTCAACAACAACTTTCTTATCGAATATATCGTCGTTTTCGATCATGAAATCCCAGCTGTCAACCGCTTCTTTTTCAAGGAACGTAGTATCGCCGGCATCTTCGATTGATACTTTCTGCATCATCTGGTGCACGATAACTTCAAAGTGCTTATCATTGATCTTCACACCTTGCAAACGGTAAACTTCCTGTATACCATTTACCAGGTATTCCTGTACTGCAGCAGGGCCTTTAATAGCCAGGATATCAGCAGGTGATATTGAACCATCAGAAAGCGGCATACCAGCTTTCACAAAGTCATTATCCTGTACAAGGATGTGTTTAGATAATGGAACAAGGTATTTCTTGATCTGACCATCTTTTGATTCGATAGTCATCTCGCGGTTACCACGTTTAACACCACCTAAGGTTACAACACCATCAATTTCAGTTACTACTGCAGGGTTTGATGGGTTACGTGCTTCAAATAACTCGGTTACACGTGGTAAACCACCTGTGATGTCACGGGTTTTACCGGTTGAACGAGGGATTTTAGCAATAACCTGTCCTGTTTGTAGTTTTTCGCCTTCATCAACTGCGATGTGAGCACCTACCGGGATGTTATAGCCTTTTATCACATTACCTTTACCATCAGTTATTTGAATAACCGGGTTTTTGGTTTTGTCTCTTGTGTCAATAATTACCTTTTCGCGGTGACCTGTTTGCTCGTCTGATTCTTCACGGAAAGTGATACCTTCCAATACAGCTTCAAACTGAGTTATACCTGCAAATTCAGATATGATAACCGCATTGTACGGATCCCATGAACAGATACGATCGCCACGGCTGATCTTGCTGCCATCTTTCACATATAAGTAAGCGCCGTAAGGGATATTGTTAGTTACAATAATTTTATTAGTGCCTTCTTCTACAATACGGAACTCGCCTGAACGACCCAACACTACGTCAACAACACCATCTTCTGTTTTGTAAGCAACGGTACGAACGTTTTCAAATTCGATCACACCTTCAAACCTCGCGTTGATCTGTGATTCAGCCGCGATGTTTGACGCGGTACCACCCACGTGGAATGTACGAAGTGTTAACTGTGTACCCGGCTCACCGATTGACTGTGCTGCAATTACACCAACAGCCTCGCCACGTTGCACGCGTTTACCGCTTGCAAGGTTACGGCCATAGCACAATGCGCATACGCCACGTTTGCTTTCGCATGTTAATACTGAACGTATCTCGATACCTTCTAACGGTGAGTTCTCAATGTTTTTAGAGATCTCTTCGTCAATATCCTGACCTGCTGATACTAACAGTTCGTTAGTGATAGGGTCATGAACATCATGTAATGATGTACGGCCTAATATACGCTCGTGTAATGGCTCAACAATATCCTCGTTATCTTTAAGGGCGGTTGTATATATACCTCTTAAAGTACCGCAATCTTCTTCACCTACGATCATATCCTGGGCAACGTCATGTAAACGACGGGTTAAGTAACCAGCATCAGCTGTTTTTAACGCCGTATCCGCCAAACCTTTACGTGCACCGTGAGTTGAGATAAAGTGTTCCAATACCGACAAACCTTCTTTAAAGTTTGAAAGGATCGGGTTTTCAATGATCTCACCACCTGAACCTGATTTTTGCGGTTTCGCCATCAATCCCCTCATACCT
>Ga0206921_10281_pt1 | contig 12337 bp, 9 predicted proteins | sample Alteio_BWOrgHeat_66_FD_152930 | JGI IMG/M metagenome (GOLD analysis project Ga0206921, IMG submission 152930) | Enriched cells from forest soil in Barre Woods Harvard Forest LTER site, Petersham, Massachusetts, United States -... | ecosystem: Environmental > Terrestrial > Soil > Temperate forest >...
GCCCGTTTGCGCGGCCCGAGCAATCCGATATAGGAGGCAGGACCGGGCAATACCCGCTGCATGTGAAGCAAATCCGTCTTATAGTCATGGGACATGAGCAGGACGGCGGTGTATTCATCGATGACCGGGGTCGCAGGACCCTTGCTGTCGAGGACGGTGGTGGCGGCTGCCACGCGTGTCCTGTCCACCCTTGAGGCGGGAAGCACCACGGTCGAATCCCATCCCAACTCCCGGGCCTGGTGCAGGAGGGTCCGGATATCATAATTGCTGCCGTAGGCGACGAGGTGAATGGCCGGGAGGATCACTTCGATGAATAACCGCATTTCACCATGGACGACGCTGCGGGAAAGGCGTTCGGTCTGCGCCTGGCGGATATCTGTGAGGATTGCGTCGGCGATGTCCGTGATGATTGCGTCGCTGGTGTCTGTGTTGATTGCGTCGCTGAGATCCCGGAACGGAAAAGCCGCGCGGAAGCCGGCGTCGTCGCGGAAAAGGGAGGTCTTCCCCAGCCATTGGGGATCGGGGCTGCCCGTGATGGTCACGACCACCTCCGGCCGGCGTATATCCGTAAGCTGCGAGAGTATCCGCATCGGACCTGCATCGTCGGGCAGCAACGGGGTGAACAGCACATCGATGATCCCTTCGCAACCCAGGCCCACGCCGACCTGGTAATCGTCGTCCTGGGTGGTGTCATAGGTGATGACGGAAGGACGGCGAAGCGCAATGCCTTTCTGAGCGCGCCGGAGCGCGTCGCCTTCCAGGCAACCGCCGCTGATGCCTCCGAGATAGGTACCGTTATCGAGGACGAGCATGCGCGCGCCGGCCCTGCGGTAGGAAGAGCCTTCCACCCGGACGACGGTGGCAAGGGCCGCCTGTGTCGTGGTGAAATCGATGGTTTTCCAGGCGCTGACGATGGCCCTGATCTCCTTCATGCCGCTGAAGTAATTTGCCGCTAAGGTAATTTATTTCCAGGCTCCCAGGAGACGGCGAAGCACGAGGATCTCCCCGATGTGGTAGCTGGTATGATCGATGATGAGCAGGGCCTCGCGAAAAAGGCTTTGACCATCCCCATAGGGAAATGGGGTATAGATCTCTTCTCCGGCCGAATGAAGCAAACCGATGAAGGCCGTCCGGTCGCTGACTACCTGCGCGACGGATGCCGCGAAGTCCGCCGCTGCGGCCGGCGTTCTGGCGGCCGGCCAAAAGCCTTTCGGCCATTCCGGACTTTGGTGACGCGGGTCCCGGCAGAATTCGAGGATGTCCCATTGGGCGAGCCGGATATGCTCCACCAGCTGCCAGAGACTGTAGGGCAATCCATCGGGCACCGACCCCAGGAGGCCATGAGGAATATTTTTCACGGCGTCTTCGAACGAGACGTGTGCGTTGCCTTTTTGGATGGCGTCTTCCAATTCTTTAATGACGGAGGCCGTCGCCCCGGTGACAGTCGAGGAACCTTTCATACGATCGATTTTCCCGATATACGGCAAAAGGGATACCAGATGGCACGATTATAGAAGCCTCCGAATGAAATATGAACGAAGAAAAACAATATTTGTGGTGGCAGGACGGCATCATTTACCAGGTGTACCCGCGGTCGTACCAGGACAGCAACGGCGACGGCATCGGCGATCTGCGCGGGGTCATCGAACGACTGGATTACCTGAAATGGCTGGGCGTCAAGGCGATCTGGCTTTCTCCCATCTACCCTTCACCGATGGCGGATTTCGGGTACGATATCTCCGACTATACGGGCATCTGGCCGGGTTTCGGCGGCATGGCCGACTTCGACGAGCTGCTGCGGCTGATCCATGCCGCCGGGATGAAGATGATCCTGGACCTGGTGCCCAATCACAGTTCGGACGAACATCCCTGGTTCATCGAGTCGCGGTCTTCGCGCGACAATCCCAAACGCGACTGGTATATCTGGAAAGACCCGAAACCCGACGGCAGTATGCCCAACAACTGGCTGAGTGTTTTCGGCGGGAGCGCCTGGGAATGGGACGAGCAGACGCGGCAATATTATTATCACGCCTTCCTGGTGAAACAACCGGATCTCAACTGGCGTAACCCGGAGGTGGAAAAGGCCATGCACGGGGTCATGCGGTTTTGGCTCGACAAGGGCGTGGACGGGTTCCGCGTGGACGCGATGTGGCATATGGTCAAGGACCTGCAGTGGCGAGACAACCCGAGGAACCCTGAATATAAGGAATGGATGGGCACCTATGAGCAGCTGTTGCCCGTCTATTCCACCGACCAGCCGGAGATGCATGACATCGTCGCGCGGATGCGGAAGGTGCTGGATGAATACGATCAGCGGTTGATGATCGCCGAAATATACCTGCCCGTGCATCGGCTGGTGGCCTATTACGGGTCGCACGACAAGGAGGCGCACCTGCCCTTCAATTTCGTGCTCATCAGCCTGCCCTGGGACTCGCGGCTGATAGCGGCGGCCATCGATGAATACGAGGCGGCCCTTCCGGATGGCGACTGGCCCAATTGGGTCATGGGCAACCACGACCAGCCGAGGATCACCAGCCGCATCGGGAGCCAGCAAACTAAAGTGGCCGCCCTGCTGCTGCTGACGCTGCGGGGGACTCCGACGATGTATTATGGGGACGAGATCGGCATGCGTGACGTCCCGATCCCCGCCGCCGAGGTGCAGGATCCGCAGGGTCTGAATATGCCCGGAAAAAATCTGAGCCGGGACCCCGAACGCACGCCCATGCTTTGGGACGGGAGCCGCAATGCCGGCTTTACGCGGGGCGAACCCTGGCTGCGGACGGATCGCAGCTGGCGACGCCGGAATGTGGAAGTGCAAAAAGACAACGTGGTCTCGCACCTGACGTTGTACCGGAGGCTGATCCAATTGCGTCAATCCGAACCATCGCTGATGACGGGCGCGTACAGACCCGTCTGTTCCGATCACCAGCTGATCTCCTATATCCGGCAGGCGGAGGGTCATCCGGCATTCCTGATCGTGCTGAATCTCACCCATCGTCCGGCTTATTTCTCTCCATCGACCATCCGATTCACCGGGGTGATCGTCATCGATACGCTGCCCGAACAGGAAGCCGTGTCCGTAAAGGATACGATCGATCTGTTCGGGGATGAAGGCCTGATCGTCCGGCTGGATGACTGGCAGCCGGTGTCCTCCCCACCTCCACATGAACCTTCCACCCTATCATAAAAAACCTGCCGATCCATCTCCGGACTGTCGCCGGGATGGCTGCCGCTTCAGGGTCTGGGCGCCCGGCAGGAATGCGGTCGAGCTGCACCTGGTCAAACCATCCGTCCGGCTTCCCATGACCAAAGACAAGGAGGGCTATTTTTTTATCGACGCTCCCGGGGTACAGCCGGGGAGGAGGTATTTTTATTATCTACCGGAGGAGGATAAGCGCTATCCGGACCCCTGTTCCGCCTTCCAGCCGGAGGGCGTGGACGGGCCTTCGGAAGTGGTGGATCACCGGGTATACCGCTGGGCGGATGGCGGGTGGAAAGGGCTGCCGTTCGAAAGCCTTGTCTTTTACGAATTGCATATCGGCGCGTTTACGCCCGAAGGGACTTTCGATGCCATCATCCCGCGGCTGGAGCAGCTGGCCGAGACGGGCATCAATGCGTTGCAGCTGATGCCGGTGGCGCAATGTCCCGGCAGCCGCAACTGGGGCTATGACGGTGTCTTCCTTTATTCCGTGGCCAATGCGTATGGCGGTCCGGAAGGGCTGAAGCGTCTTGTGGATGCCTCTCACCGGGCGGGCATCGCCGTCTTTCTCGACGTGGTCTATAATCACATCGGGATGGAAGGGAATTGTCTGGGTGCTTTTGGTCCTTATTTTTCGGATAAATACCATACGCCCTGGGGAAAGGCGATGAATTTCGACGGGCCATGGTCGGACGGTGTGCGCGAATTCGTCACCGGCAATGCGCTTTACTGGGCCGAACATTTCCATATCGACGGGTTGCGGCTGGACGCCATTCACGAGATTTACGACAGGAATGCCATCCGCATCTGGGACGAGCTTTATGACGCGATCAGGGAGTGGGAACAGCGGTCGGGAAGACGGTACTGGCTGGTGGCGGAGAGCGACGCCAATGATCCCCGGGTGGTGAAGCCACCGGGAATGGGCGGAATGGGATTCGACGCGCAGTGGCTGGATGATTTTCATCATGCGCTGTACGTGCTGATCGACCCCGCCGGCAGGAAACATTACCGGGATTTCGGAGCGATCGACCAGCTGGCCAAGGCCTGGTCGGAGGGATATGTCCACAGCGGCGAATATGTCCGGTTCCGTCACCGGAAACATGGCGCGTCCTCCGCCGGCATCGGCGGGGATCGGTTCGTCGTCTTCAACCAGAACCACGATCTCCCCGGCAACCGGCCCGGCGGCGAACGGCTGGGCTCGCTGGTGAGCCTGCCCTCGCTGAAGCTGGCCGCGGCGGCCGTCCTGCTCTCCCCTTATGTCCCGCTGCTCTTTATGGGGGAGGAATATGGCGAGGATGCGCCCTTCTTTTTCTTTTCCGACTACCGGGATAAAAAGATAGTGGCCGGGCTGAGGGAAGGACGCAAAGCGCAATTCGCGTCGTTCGACTGGGATGGGGAACCCCGTGATCCGCAGGATGAGGCGGTGTTCCGTGAATCCGTATTGCATTGGGAAAAACGCGGGTCCGGGGACCATGCGGTGCTGCTGGACTGGCATCGCCGGCTGATCAGGCTGCGCCGGGAACATCCGCTGCTGCGCGATCTCTCGAAAAAAAGATTGCGGGCCGATGTGTCGGGACCTTCGGGACTGTCGGTGTACCGGTGGTCGACCGGGGGCGATCTGCACCTGGTGTGCGTGTTCAATTTTTCGCCGGACGTGTCGCTGCCGGTGTCCTTCGGTTATACATCGGCGGAAGAAGGCGGGGAATGGAGGAGGCTGCTGGCATCGACGGAAGTGCTTCCCGCCACCCTGCATTCCGGCAGCGCGTTGCAGCTGCCCCCTTTGAGCATGGCGGTCTATGAACGAACGACATCGTCGATATTAGCCTGAAATGATGAACGCTGATTTAATAATCGTCCCCTGCAGCCCGAAAACTATTTACAAATCTTCCAACATCGATCGCTTCTTATCCTTGAGCGATTTAAAATGGGAAGGCGTCAGACCGGTCACTTTCTTAAACTGTGTGCACAGATGCGCAACACTGCTGTAGTGCATTTTGTAGGCGATTTCGGTAATTGTAAGCTCATCATAGACAAGGAGTTCCTTTACGCGTTCAATTTTATGGGAAATAATGAACTTTTCTATGGTAGTACCCTGCACTTCCGAAAAAAGATTGGCGAGATAGGTGTAGTCGTGGCGTAGTTTTTCAGCTATATGTGCTGACAGATTAGTCGCCAAAGGCTCCTGTGAATAATGCACCAACTCAATAATGATCTTTTTTATTTTTTCGATCAAGACGCTTTTTTTGTCATCCATCAATTCAAGCCCGGACTTTAGCAGGGCCGCCCGAAAGCGTTCACGCTGGTCAGGAGTAATGTTCTCCGGGAGCTCCGCCTCTCCTAATTCAACAGAGCCAAACCGCAGGCCCAGTTTTGTCAACTCCTCCTTCACCACCATCACGCAGCGGATACAAACCATATTTTTGATATAAAGCTTCAAAGCGATAAGAATTAAATGATTGCATGGCTTGCAAAAGTCTATTGATTGAATGATATTAAAGATACTTAATTTTTTGACCTCAGTCCCAATTCTCCCCCAGCACAAAAGAAACCATATAATATACATCATCCGGTAAGACAGGCTTACTCATAAAGTGTACAGCTCCTAATTTCTTAAGCGATTCCGACTCCTTCACGTCTCTCGATGTCGTGTATACGATTACCGGTATCGATGCCAGTCGCGCATCTCTTTTTATTTCTTCGAGGCATTGCTGGCCGCTGAGACCGGGCATCCTGAGGTCAAGGAAAATAAAGTCCGGCGCAGGGTTAGCAGCATCGCTCAAATACTCCAGCGCTTCCTGTCCGTCGACTGCCGCAATACAGATGATCGTCTTGTCGTACTCACCGACTGCCTCGCAAAAAAGTTTTCTGTCATCCTCATCATCATCTACCAGCAAAATAGTCATGGTAATTCTATTGATTTATAAAAAAACAATTATTGATCAAAAGGAAGAATGACATGAAACTGCGTTCCTCCGCCTTCAGCAGAAGTCAAATAAATTTCCCCGTGATGGCTCAATACGATCTTTTTACATAACGCGAGCCCTATACCCGAACCTTCAAATCGCTCTCTGGCATTTAGCCGCTGGAATATCAGGAAAACCTGTTCCGCAAATTTCTTATCGATCCCAATCCCATTATCCTGAAAAATAATCTCACAATAAGAAATACTGCCCTTCAAGGCAAGATGAGCCGGTGCCTCCCCGGCCGCTAGTATCCTGCAGGAAATATGGATCGCCGGCGACACGCCCGGTTTGGAAAATTTGAGCGCGTTGCCGAGCAAATTGTAAAAAAGCTGGTTCATCTGCAAGCGTACCCCCTTGATGACCGGAAGTTTGTCATGCGTTATAACGGCTTTTTTTTGTTCGATCTGCAAATCAAAATCCCCCATGACATTTTGTAGAATACCATTCAGATCGACCCATTCGAAGACACTGGCGTCCAGCACCTTTGAAAAATTGAGCACGTCTTGGATCAACCCGGACATCCGCTCCGCGGCCACGCTGATCTTGCCAATCAGTTCCCTTGCTTCGGCTCCTATATCGTTACTATGCCGTTGATGCAGGAGTGAAGAGAAGGTCCGTATTTTCCGTAAAGGCTCCTGCAAATCATGGGAAGCAATCGTTGCAAATTGGTCCAGGCTGTCATTTGATCGTTTGAGCGAGGCATTGGCCTCCTCAAGAGAAATAGTTCGCTCTCCAACTTTATTTTCCAGTTCGCGGGAAAACGAAACCAGGTCAGCCTCCCGATTCCTTGCATCCGTAACATCTTCAATCGCCACTAAAATCAATAATTCGGCACTCTCCTTCGCGGGGATCCTGCAGGCATTCAGCAACAGCGTCCTTTCTCCAATATCTTCAAATTTGTGTTTTATTTCCACATCGGTAACCCGGCCGTCTGTCTCCAAACTATTTTCGAGGACCGATCTAAGCGAAGGAATGTCCCACTGCCCGTTCCTGAGGTGATAAAAATATTTCTCCTCCGTCTCCTCTTCCGACGTCATGAACTTCCGATAATACGCCGAATTTGCCGTTTTCACCCTCATATACTTATCCAGAATAATGAGCGGTTCCCGGATCGTAGCCACGATAGACTCCGAATACAGCCGGGCTGCATTCAATTGGCCATTCCGGTCGAAAAGCTCCTGGTTCAAGGTCGTAAGCTCTTCATTGGTGCTTTGAATCTCTTCCTTTGACGTCTCCAACTCTTCATTGAGGCTTTGCAGCTCTTCGCTGCCCGACAACAGTTCTTCGTTGACGCTTTGCAACTCCTCGTTGACCGCTTCCTGATCTTCCGTGATACTCCTCATATCCTCCCGTAGCTGCGCCAGCTCCTTTTCCAATTGCCGGACATGCCGGCTTTCCGCGGTATCCTTACTGCCTGATTCAGCAGCCATGGCGCCGGGGCTTGTCCCCTTTGGATCGCCGGCCAAGGTATCCCTAAAAAGGACCAGATAATAGCGCTCCACCGTATTTAACAAGGGGATGACCTCGATCGTCACCAGTTGTTGTTTCTCACGGGATAGGAGGGGAATACCTTCTTTCGCTGACGGCTGATTATCCGTTTTTGCCTTATGCAAGGCATTTCGCAGCTCAAAGGCCAAACCCTGCCTCACCATTTTCAAGACATTCAGGCTCGGTTTCCCCGGCGATGGTTCCAGCCAATCACCTGTCATCCCCCGGATCTGCACGATCTCCATATCTTCGTTCACCACCACTCCAGGAGGAGAATACCTAGCTATGACCATCTCATCCGCACTCCGTTGAAAATCATCCCGCCCCGGCTCCTTTTTAACCGCATACACATTGTCTTTCGATTTACTTTCCTTCTTGTCTGATGAAAGGTGGAGGAACTTCCCAGGCACGTCTTTTCGGAGATATATTTTTTCACCTTTGCCGGAAGGAATGAACAGTTCCGCTGCGGGAGCCGTGGTCTCAGAATGCCCCAGCAACAAATACCCGTTTTCATTCAACGCGTAATGAAAGGTCGTCAATGCCTTCTTTTGCAAGAATGTTTCCATATAGATCAGGACATTGCGGCAACTAATAAGGCTCATTTTCGCAAAGGGCGGGTCCTTCAGAAAGTTGTGGCAGGCAAAGACACACATATCCCTAATGGATTTATTAATATGAAAGCTGCCATTTACTTTGGTAAAATATCTTTCAAGCCGGTCGGCGCTTAATCCGACTATATCCCTTTTGGCATAGACCCCACTCCGGGCCTTTGACACCGACTTCTCCGAAATATCCGTCGCAAAGATCTGGATCTTATAGTCGGCCACCTTTTCCCCTAAATATTCGCTCAGGCATATGGCAATTGAATAAGGCTCTTCTCCCGTCGAGCAACCCGCGATCCAAATACGCAAAGGGTTGAAGTCATCCTTATCCTTTAACAGGTCCGGAAACACAGATTCGCATAGGATCTCAAAAGCCTTGGAGTCGCGGAAAAATCCTGTCACCGGGATCAACAGGTCCTGGTAGAGCAGGTCCTGTTCCGCCATATTCCCGCTGCAATAAGCCAGGTAATCTGCGATGTCTTCTATCTTATTCAATCCCATCCGGCGGATGATCCGCCTGCGGATGGTCGTCTGTTTATAATAGGTAAAATCTGTCCCTTTCCTGATACGCAACAGAGTAATCAATTGTCGGAACGCCTCTTCTTTAGCCGATTTTATATCCTCTTTGTCCCCACCCAGGCCGTTCCTCAAGGTTTCCACCAGCTTTGACACCTGCAAAGGAATTTCTTCGGGCTTCAGGATAAAATCCACCACGTCCGCGTCGATGGCGCTTTGCGGCATACTATCAAATGCAGCCGATTGCTGTTCCTGCGCGAAGGTAAAACCGCCATGATCCTTAATCGCCTTCAGTCCCAGCGTCCCGTCCGTCGCCGTGCCTGACAAGACTACCCCAATCGCATGGCTTTGATGAACTTCGGAGAGCGAGGTAAAAAACACATCGATGGGCATGTTCTTTTCGTTCTTGGGCTTGCGGGAGCTCAATTCCAACCGCCCGTCATTGGCCGTCAGCAATTTGTTCGAAGGGATCACATAGATATGATCCGGCTCAACCCGGACGTTATTTGTGATCTCCTGAACCGGGAGGGGCGTGACCTTTTGCAATATATCCACCAGCATACTCTCATGGGTCGGTTCAAGGTGCTGCACTAAAATATAGGCAACCCCCGACTTTTCCGGGATGACCCTGATCAGTCTCTTAAACGCCTCCAGGCCTCCGGCGGATGCTCCGACGCCCACCACCGGAAAAAGGTTGTCGGAACGTTCCTTGATTTTATCTTTGTTTTTCGATTCAGCCATACTTTGTGAAGCTTATTTGCTGGAATTTATATGAAAAACTAATCTAAGTTACATTTATTAATGCGCAACCTTTGTGCCTAGTGAAAAAAGCAAATAATTGCGGAATTCTGTGAAAATATTACGCCATTCACACCTTTTAGCTTGACGAACCGCATAGGAATGGAGCTGATATGTATACTTCAAAGCATTATTTTATATGGCAGCGTAAGATGGATAGTAAAGTTGTTCCCTTCTGATTGGCGACAAGCCCGGTGCAATTGGTTTTCTTTGAAGAGGAACTCACTGGATCGCATCCAGCAGAACCTTTTAGGGGAATGATGATGCTTGTAACGGGAGGTGGTAAGGCAGACTCGTTCGCAGAACAAAGTTAACCGGTTTGATACGATTAGTCTTATAGCTTTCTGTCAATAAATTACATCATTCTTTCTTCTGCGTGTTTCGTTTGCTGACAGGACCGAAATAGTGTGAATTATACTATTATTAGGTCGGCAGGTATAACAGTTGCCAATGGAATTCCAGCGACCTTTATGACCAATGTTAACAAACAAACAAGCAAAAGGGAAGATGAATGCCGTAAGCTGTTTGCTGATCACCACCTCGAACAACGGGTTGGGCGATTCGCTGAATAGAACTGGTGTATGGATGGAGAGCTTGGTGGCCCCTTATTTTGTATTGAGGGATGCAGGAGAATACATCACATTGGCCTCGCCGAACGGAGGACCGATCCCTCTTGATCCAAATAGTCGGTCTGCGTGGGGAACGACGGAGCATACCAAACGCTTTAAGCGAGATGCACAGGCGATGTACCGGTTTGCTAATACGTTTCCCCTGAAGGAAATCCGGGCGGAACATTTTGATCTTGCTCTTGTCGCCGGAGGATACGGGGCGATGTGGGATTTCCCCGATAATGAGGAGTTGAAACATTTACTGGAAGATTTTATGCAGCAGGGTAAGCCGGTGGGCCTGGTAGGCTATGCCGTAGTGGCGCTGATCTCATTGACGAAAAGCAATGGGGAACCTTTGATGAAAGGCAGAGGTGTCACGGGATTCACCAACAGCGAAGAGGACCGTGCCGGATTGGCTGAAAGGCCTCCGTTTTTGTTGGAATCGAAACTTATTTCTCTGGGGGCTTTATTTACTTCGGCAGCTGACTTCACCAGCTACGTAGTGGTGGATGAAAATATAATCACGGGTCAAAACCCTGCGTCCTCATGCGAGACGGCTACCCGGTTGTTGGAGAGGGTGCGTATCCGAAGGACGAACAGGCAGATCAGCGGGAAGCCTGCTATAAATTTATTTGGCGGTGGATTTATCATTAATTAGGCGGCGGAGTGTGAAAGCACCTTTTAAAAACATTAACTCAATATGAAACACAACAGACTATTGCATTTTTCTCACCATTATCTATCCTATTCGGTGATAGGACTTGCCATTTTTCTCATGGCGTTTTCGACCGTACCGCTTTTCGGCATAAATGTCAGGGCTGATGGAACGGCGGGGGCCGATATTAAAGTATTGGGTACATCTAACCTGCACGATTGGTCAATGGAAGACAAGGACGTGAGTTGTACGGCAAAATTCACTTATTCGTCCGGAAAGTCAACGATACCCAATGGTCTTACTTCCTTTTCTTTCTCTCTGCCGGTTCACAGTTTGAAGAGCGGCAAGTCCGGGATGGACTCAAAGGCTTATGGGGCGATGAATGCCAAAGATGGCGGCAATATCGTTTTCACGGCTTCGGCTTCGACGATAACGCCGGGGGGCCGAAATCAATTCAGCGTTACCAGTCATGGAAGCCTGACGATTGCTGGGGTGGCTAAATCCATTGTGCTGGTGGCCGGCTGTGAGGCAATGCCGGATGGTTCGGTCAAGTGTACCGGTACGGATAAAATGAAGATGTCGGATTACGGGATCAAGCCACCGATCTATATGTTGGGCGCCTTGAAAACGGGAGATGCGCTGACGATCAACTTTACCATGGTCGTTAAGAAATAGCCTATTGTGAGCAGGAAAGTTATTTCTTCCGGCCTGGTAGCGGGTATTGCACTGCTGCTGTTAAGCGTTATCGGGTTGTATGCCACAGTGTGGCTGTTCCCCGGGCTTGCAGTACAGTATTTCGATCCAACGTTTGACAGCCAGTCGCAGCGGGCCATCTTATATTTTTTGCATCCTTTTGTGGCGGGTCTGGCGCTGGCCTGGTTCTGGGACCGCTGTAAGAACTTTTTTCCCGGTTCATTCCTGAGAAGGGCTCTCGAATTTGGATTATTGTACTGGCTGGTGGCGGTTTTCCCGATGATGTGGCTGATCTACAGTGCGATCGATGTATCGCTGGCGCTGGTAGGAAGCTGGCTTGTATTTGGCCTGCTCCAGGGAATGGCGGCCGGTCTTTTATTACAAAAGATGAATGCCTGAAGGCAGTATTCATATCATCATGAAAGCGGGTATACTCTTGCTGTTGATGGGCTCGTGGGCGGCCGGCAGCGATCGTCCTGTTCAACGAGACTATGTCTTGTCCGAACCCTATTCGGTGAGTATTCACGGAAAATTCAGCATCCACAACTGGTCGGAGACCGTTCAAAAGGTGTCGGGGGAGTTGATTGGAGTCTTAAACGAGGAAGGGACCGCAGATATAAAATCGATCCGGATGGTGATGGAGGTCCGGTCCATTAAAAGCGATATGGGCTCGGTAATGGACAACAAGACATATAAAGCGTTGAAAGCGGACGCGGACCCGGAAATTACTTTTTTACTTGAGGTTCCCTTTACGATAGGTCGCGTGATGGTGGGCCAAAAACCCGTTTCCCTCAATGGCAGTCTTACTTTGGCGG
>Ga0206921_10282_pt1 | contig 12279 bp, 11 predicted proteins | sample Alteio_BWOrgHeat_66_FD_152930 | JGI IMG/M metagenome (GOLD analysis project Ga0206921, IMG submission 152930) | Enriched cells from forest soil in Barre Woods Harvard Forest LTER site, Petersham, Massachusetts, United States -... | ecosystem: Environmental > Terrestrial > Soil > Temperate forest >...
ACAACTGTTCCCCATCATTATGAAGAACTATGTCGCCAATCTTCGTAATGATCTCGATTTGTAACGGATCGTGGTCGAAAAGATCGCCGCGTTTTCCGCGGAAAGACTCGAATCGCTGCTTAACGAGTTTCTGACGAAGGAGTTCCGCTTCGTCGAGCTCATCGGCGCCGCATTGGGTTTCCTCATCGGTTTGTTGCAGATCGGACTGACTTTCCTGATAAAATGATTTCACCGGTGAGACGCGTATCCATTAGCCCTTCCGTGGTTAATTTATACCGTTTGTATAGATTGAGGCCGTTTGCTAAAGGATTTGACCTGAATTTTGCACGAAATTGAATATTTATAGCTCATGAGAAAGATTTGGTTTTTGTTCCTGGTTATGGCATTGTCAGAGACTGGCTTTTCGCAAGGCTTCCCGATGGGCGGCGCCGGTGGTGGCGGAAGAAGAGGTCCGGGCGGGCAGGCTCCGTCCATCGGTCACTTCTATGGAAAAGTACTGGACGCCAAGACAGGCAAGGGCATGGATGGAGCTTCCGTTCAGCTGATCCAGACCAAATTCGATGCGGCAACCCACGCACAGAAAGATACGGTCGTGGCCGGCATGATCACCGAACGAAAGGGCGATTTCAGCCTCGAAAACCTCCCTATCCTTGGCAATTTCCGGCTGAAGATCACCGCTATCGGATATAAGACCTATGAACAGAAAGTGGCTTTCGATCTCAAAGGTCTACGGGGTGCGGGCGGCGCGATCAACGGCGGCGGTGCACCCGCCGGCAACGGGGATGCGCAGCCAAACATGGCGGGCGCTACACAGGCGATCAACGCAATCGATAAAGACCTGGGTAATATCAAGCTCTCCGAAGACGCACAAACCCTGGAATCGGCTACCGTAACGGCCTCGAAACCCCTGATCACCATGGGTGTCGACCGCAAGATCTACAACGTGGAGAAAGATATCTCAGCCGCCGGCGGCTCGGCAACCGATGTCATGAAGAACGTACCATCCGTCCAGGTGGACATCGACGGAAATGTCACCCTCCGCAATTCCCCTCCCACCATTTTCGTCGACGGTAGACCGACTACGCTCACGCTCGACCAGATACCCGCCGACGCCATCCAGAGCGTGGAGATCATCACCAACCCCGGCGCGAAATACGACGCCTCGGGCGGTACTGCGGGTATCCTCAATATCGTATTGAAAAAGAACCGCAAGGCGGGTTACAACGGCAATGTACGCGCAGGCGTCGACCAGCGCGGAAAAGTCAATCTTGGCGGCGATATCAACGTCAAACAGGGTAAGGTGAATTTCTTCCTCGCCGGCAACTTCAACCAGCGGAAATCCATCAGCATCGGCGATCAAACCCGCAATAGTTTTCTCCCGCCGCCGACCAACGATCTCAAAGAACATGACTACAACGTCAACGACGGCTATTTTGCCTTCGGCCGGGGTGGATTCGACTATTTCATCGACAACCGCAATACCCTGTCGATCGCGGGGAATATCGTCCACGGCACCTTCAGCCCATATATCAACAGCGATATTTACGTCACTTATCCTGACTCGCTTTACAATGGCGCTACCGCCCAGTCCTATACGCAGAGGCTCTCGAATACCGATGCCCATTTCAATAACCATGGGGCTTCACTCAGTTTCAAACACAATTTCCCCAAGGCCGGAGAAGAATGGACGGCCGATGCCAACTATAGCCAGGGCGCCAACGACAATCTCAACCTCATTACGTCGAACACCCATGCGGTCGCGGGCGGTCCGATCACCTCGGTATACCAGCAGCAACAGGTAGGCAATTCGAACAACAAATATTTTACGGCCCAGACCGATTATACGCTGCCGCTCGGCGAAAAATCAAAGTTCGAGGCGGGCGCGCGCGTGGCCATCCGGAACAACAACAGCGTCAACAATATCGACACCCTGGGCTCCGACGGGCTGTTCCACACGGCCGGGCTCTTGTCTTCCCAGTATTCCTACCAGGATAGGGTATTCGCGGGATATGCAACCTACGGCAATGCCATTAAGAATTTTACCTACCTGGTCGGATTGCGCGGCGAAAGTTCAGACTACAAGGGTACCCAAAACTACACCGCATTCGATTCCAGCGGCCATCAGTTGCCCGCGATCGGAAATTTCGGCAACCAGTTCCCGATCAGCCTCTTCCCCAGCATCTTCCTGACGCAGAAACTGGGAGGCGACCAGGACTTGTCGTTCAACTACACACGGCGGATCGACCGGCCCAATTTTTTCCAGCTGTTCCCTTTCACCGACTATTCGGACTCGCTCAATCCCAGCAGGGGTAACCCGGCCCTGGTCCCACAGTTCACCAATTCGTTCGAATTGGGCTACCAGAAGAACTTCCCCGGCAACAACACCCTGCTGTTATCCACCTACTATAAGTCAACTACCGACCTCATCACCCGTATCTCGGTGCCGGGCGTCAATCCCGTCTCGAAAGAACTGGTATATGTCAGCACCTATATCAATGCGAAATCCAGTTTTGTAGGAGGCTTCGAGATCATCGGCCGCAACACGATCTCCAGATGGTGGGACATCACGAGCAATATCAACATCTTCACCTCCAAGATCAACACCATCGATACCGGCATCTCCGCTATCCCCGAGATAGGCGAGATATGGAGCTGGTTCGGCAAGATCAACAATAGCTTCAAGATCATGTCCAAGCCCAATAAGGCCCTCACCCTCCAATTGTCCGGCGACTATACCTCCAAGACAGTCCTTCCCCCCGGTGGCAGCGCAAGCAACGGCGGCGGTGGAATGGGCAGGGGTTTCGGAGGAGGCGTCAGCGGCAACGCCAACGGCTATTCCAAACCGTCAGGAGGCGTGGATGGTGCGCTGCGTTTCGAGTTTCTGAAAAACAAGGCGGCCGCGCTTACCCTGAGTGTGAGCGACATCTTCCGGACCCGGATCAATGATGTGTATACCCAAACAGCCTTCTACACCCAGGAAGTGGCCCGGAGAAGGGACCCGCAATTCTTCCGTCTCCAGTTCAACTGGCGTTTCGGCAAGTTCGACATGGCCCTCTTCAAACGCAAGAACATGAAAGGCGATATGGAGAATATGCAGAACATGCAGCAACAGGCGCCCGGCGGCGCGGGACCCGGCGGCGGCGGTGGAGGTGCGCAATAATGTACTCGCTTCTTTCACTCGGCGATTCCTATACCATTGGTGAAGGCGTCCCCCTCGCGGACAGCTATCCTTACCAGACGGTGCAGCTCCTTCGGCGCAACGGTCACGCTTTCTATGCACCCGAGATCGTCGCACGCACGGGATGGACCACCGGCGAGCTGGCGGCAGCGATGGATCGTACCCTGCTGTTGCCGCACTATGACCTTGCCACCCTGCTCATCGGCGTCAACAACCAATACAGGGGTTGGAATATAGACCAATATGCGACACAATTCGAAGACCTTCTCGGGAGAGCCGGTCGTCTCGCTTCGGGTCGCGTCATCGTGCTCTCGATTCCCGACTGGGGCGTCTCCCCTTTTGCGGCTTCGACAAACAGGGCCCCCGCGGACATAGCCCGCGAAATCGATGCTTTCAATACCATCGCCGCCGGCATCACCCGCCGTCACCGGCTGCCATTCATCGACATCACCCCGCACAGCCGCACATCTCCTGTCTTTACCACGGACGGCCTCCATCCCGCGGCCGAAACCTATGCTTACTGGGCGCAGCAGCTTGCGGCGAACATCCCGGCAACACTGTCCTGATCAATAAATGCTGTTCAACCCATCCGTGTTGAGAAAGACGACATCGGGCTGATGTACATAGCTGCTGTTGTAACGGAACTGGATTCCCGTATTGATCATGATCTTGAAGGAATTGTTGTATTCCGTCCGGCGCGGGAAATAGACCATCCGGAATTCGATCGTGTTGAAGATGAGATTTTCATTCCTCGTCCTGATCCCCCCTCCGATGCCGTCGTATAGGTCGGATTTGACCAGCGATCCGCTTTGTGGCGTCAGGAACGACAGGTCTCCGAAAGCAAAAGGCGCGAATTTAAAACCCAGTATCTTCCCGTTGAGCCAAAAAGTGGTTTCCGAATGCATCGTCGCGCGCTGAACGCCCGATGTCGAATCATTGGTGAAATAACGAAGACCAAAGACATTGTTGATGGTCAGGTAATCCAGACCGACCCGGTTGAAAAGCCGGGTAAAACTGAAATTGACGTACTGCCGGATCTTCACCCGGTTGAATACGAAAAGCGGACTGTAGTAACTGGCGCCGAACAGGATACTCGCATCCTGCGGCTTTCCGTGGTATAGGAAGACGCCGCTGCGGAAAAAGTATTGCGTGAAGGCGCCTCGTTTCGAGACCGTATACCCGTTGGCGTCCACGCCTGCATATTCCCGGTTGAGATACAACTGACGGTACCATCCTCCGGTGAGAGCGATATTATACCCCTTGGGTATGTCCTCCGTCGTTCCAAAACCATAGATATAATTGGTCTTATAGAACTCCTGGCGAAAAAAGGTGAAGCTGCTGAGGGCCGCCTCACGGTCGTTAAAGCGAAAATTAAACGTATTCCCAACCTGTTTCGGAGTGCTGTCGAAATCGTTCCGGAAATAGCGGAAGGCAATGAACCGGCGGTCGAGTACTACGGTATTGCTCAGAAAACGGTCGGAACCGATGTTCCACCCGATCCAACCGTCACGGGTATGGTAATGGTATTTGTAAAAAAGACTGTCGGGCTGGCTGTACACATTGAAATTCTGAAAGTCCCCTACCCGGAGCCCGCCTGCCAGGTGCGCATAAGGCGCATACAACGGACGGTCCAGTTGCACGAACCAGGCCGTTTCATCCGGCGTCCCATTGTAAAGATTGGAGTTGATCTGCGTGTAGGAGGCAGTCACGTTGGTGAACGAATGCCCGATATAGGTCTTGCTATACAACAGCTGCCCTCCGAAATTCGGGTTCCGCGCCTGTTCCAGGTTCATTCCCCCCTGGATGCGCTGGCCCATGCCCAGGAAATTCGCCTCGCTGGCGGTCGCACGGAGGCTAAAGGGCGGATAGCCAAGACTGCCGATGGCCCCCGATATGCTGAACAGGTCCTTGACGACGACCACCACGTCCACAGAGTCGGGACTGTCAGGCAGATTGGTGACGAGTATCCTGGCGTCCTGGATATAGTTCAGGCTACGGATCAGTCGTTCGTTATCGGCCAGCTTATAGGCATTGACAGGGGTATTCTCCTTGATAAAAAGCGCATCCCGGATGACCCAGTCCCGGGTCTTCCGGTGCAGCTTGTTGAGCATTTGGGTCCCGAAGTATTCCAGCCGTCGGGCGGTGTCGGGAAAGGTCTGCTCGAATCCGTATCCCCGGATATAGATGTGGCGGATGATCTTTCCCTCATAGGTCTTATAGGGGCTTTCGCTCTTGGTATTCAACGGCTCCATCGAATTGATATTGGATGCCGAATCCGGCTTCCCCTTGACGATGGCATTCCTGAAGAATTGAAAGATATCGTTCTTCTTCCACCAGTGCGTGGTAGTATCCCGCCTCGTCGTATCCTTCACCTGCCCAAAAGAAGAAAGGCAGCACCAGCTGCAGCACACAGCCGCCACCAACCGTATAATGTGTATCTTCCTCAAGCAGATAAAGATAAGGGGTCGAATCTTATTCCCATGCCCGAATTTCCGGTATTTTTTGGTTAGGGTATTGTTATAAAACATTGCGCAACTGTCTTCAGGAAGGCGTGGTATTCTTTTTGAATGGTTAGCTGTACTAATAAAAGTCTGATGAGTACTAAAAGCCTGGCGACTTTCCCGTCGCAAAAAACCATGACTGCTTTCTCGACATCCCGGATGAACAGGCCTGGGGTGGTCAAGCTATTGGAACCACCCAAGCCTCCCAACGATGAGACGATCCGGCGTCTGAATGAACTGGCGCACCGGTTTCCATTCTGCACCCTTCACAGGGTAAAAAAGCACGAACTGCTCTGATTGGGGAAAAAATTCCTCCCCACGGAGGGGGAATTTTTCCACATTTGTGAACAAATGCGAGGGATCATGAAAGAAGAAGCACCGCCCGTCCGGCATTCCCAATTGGGAGACCTCTTTCTCAATGAATTGAGGGAACTATATGGAGCCGAAAAACACCAGCTAGTAGTGTTGCCGATGCTTAAAAAAGCCGCTTCCTCGCTTAAATTGCAGAATGTACTGGCCAGCCATCTGGACGATACACGCGAACATATCCATCGCCTCGATCAGATTTTCTCGAAAATGAGAAGGGCGGCGGAAGCCCTACCCCCGGAAGCCATTTTTGGAATAACACGCGAAGCCGAACAGGTTATAGCCTCGACCCAGCCTGGCACCGCCACGCGGGACGCCGGTTTGATCATAGCCGCCCAAAAACTGGATCACTATGAGATCAGCGCTTATGGCAGCCTTGCGACCCACGCACGCGCCATGGACTATGACCATATCGAAGACCTGCTTGAACTGACCCTCTATGAAGAAAAGGAAAACGATCAATTGCTGACCGCCCTGGCAGAGAATTATATCAATACGGAAGCCAGCCGGGAATAAGTTTATAATACATCTTCCTCGCGAAAATCGTATCGGTCCCTGATCCGCCGCGCAACCTCTTCCAGCGGCACACGCGGCGCTTTTTTCTCCTCTCCCCGCTCCCACTGATCCAATTCTTCCTGCACATGTTTTTTCTGGAGCTCCGATAGTTTCCGGAGCAATTCCGCCGTCATCTCTTTTTTTCTTCCATAGATAGCTGCCTTCTTATCGTGCCGCAGCTCCTTATCCCGGCGCATATCCTCCTCGGCTGCCGCCATCTGTCGCAGCTCGAAGGAGGCTAGTGCAAGGTCGTAAGGCCCCGTATTCATGATCAGCTTGGACAATACAGGCCCTGTTTCAATAAGGATGATCAGCAGCGACAGCAGCAGGTTGGCCCAAAAGACGCTGCTTTCATGCCCGGACAGGTCGGACAGGGCCTTGTTCCTTTCCAGGAAGCCGACATCTCCCGTCACTTGCGTCTCATATTGCCGGTTACGCATTTCCCGTCCCGCTTTCGCGCCGGCGATCAGGCTGTCCTGGTAATGGATCTGTTGTTGCAGCCGCGCCAATTCAGGGGTCGACTGTTGCAGGGCTGTCTCATAAGCAGCCTGTTTCATCCTGGTCAGCTTGTCGATGCCGCGCCGTTGCGATCCGCCGGTGCCGTCAGCCTCCTCGATATAGGCCAGCTGCAATCGATGCAGGGTATCTTCGATGCCGACCTTCCGGGCCGTCAGCCGGTCGCGTTCCTGTTCCGCCGCCGTCAGCACAGGCCGCTCTTCCACCGTCAAAAGACTGTCATTCAGCAGCATTTTCTGATGCCGGTTGGCCGTGATCTGCACGTCGATCTCTTTTTCAAAGATCTTCAGTTCCAGCGGCCGGGCGATGGTAAAGCCGATCAGCAGCGCCAGGACCAGCCGCGGGGCGGCAATCCATATCTGTTTCTGCCGCGAAACCCCGTATTTTCGCATCGTCGATACCAGGAATCGGTCGAAATTGAAGATGATCAGGCCCCACACGATGGCGAACAGCACCGCCCATAGCGCATCGCTAAAAACGCTGTACATGGCATAACCCGCCGAAAGCGCCGCCAATACGAAGGTCGCCAGCAACACCCCTCCCAATCCGGCATATTTCGATTGCTCCGAAGGACAGTCCTTCAGGATATCCTGGTGGGCGCCGGCGCACCACCACAGGAAATGCCGCTCCGTCGGCTTTTTCGCGCGGTCGCCGACCCCGGTGAATGCATCATAGGTATAGCCGCCTTCCAGCCGGCCGTTGTCAGTCGTTGCCATATGTAAAATTGAAGGTGCCGCACCCGGCACTGATGCCGCGCGCAAAAAATAGCACCCCGGCTTTTGCCGGAGCTTCGGAAAACCACCCCGGCTCTCACCGGGGCTTCGTGTGTTGGAGTAGGAACACGCAAAGAACGGGAAAAATCCGTAGAAATTGCAAAGGGAATGCTAAAATAGACAGGCAGAATACCCCCATTTCCCAGGCGTCTAAAAGACTATAGAGCCATTAGAATCAAGTACTGAACCATCTTTGAGGCTAACTTTAAAATCCTCCAACCTGCCGGAACGAATATCGTAGTACCGCCCCTGAATAATATCTTCGGCCAAACCAGTTATTGTCAAGCCATCAAATGACAGTCGAACCGTGGTCCATCGAATTCCCTTTTCGCCATATGCAACCAGGTGCGTATAACTTGCAAAAATTATGATTTTATGTTCCACTGAAGTTTTAACATCCATAACCGGCATACATTCTACACTGTCCCATTCTCTTGGGCAATTTGCCGAAACAATGAATCCGTTGCCTCGCGACACAACACAGAACTTATTGCTGTCTGGCATTCCAAAAATCCCGGAAACCCCCTTTTTTGTAATGTCGCCAAAAGCAAATATGCCTTGCCAGCCCTTTTTCTCAATTTCACTAACTCGAACTATAACCCCATCCGTACCGCCTGTAGACGATCCACCAGGAAAATAGACAACCTCAAGTCCATTTTTGATTTCATCCTGGACCGTCAATTTATAATCCCCGGAAAAACTGCTATCGATGATCATATTGGCCTATTGGTTTTCATTCCTATAGGGATTATAATGGTACGTTTACTTCAAAGTCTTTATTCCAAATCGTTTTTCGACGTTCTTTGCATCGATAAAAAGCTTCAAAATATAATCGCATGCTTCCTCTGCCGTACCAAAGCTCTTTTCATCATTCCTTCCTCCCCTTTCATCTAAATAAAATACCTCCAAATGGCCATAATTGGGATACACAACGATCGCATCAGGTTTTAATTCTCCATCTAAAGAGTAATTAGCCGGCCCGATCCCTAATTTATCCAATTCCTGTTGTAATTCAATTCGAGTCATGTTGTTATTCAAAAAGAATAAAGGATCAGCCTCTTATTTCGTTTTCTTTAATTGCATCCGTCCATGAGAAATCTCCCTTCACAACATTTTCCAGTCGCTGGGTGATCAGCCGCTTCATTGCTAACGCCTGGCCTTCTAGATCTAAACCCGGGTACCTGAAATCTTCCTTGTCGTTTGGATAAAGAAATTCCCAAACCCAATATGCGGGATACTTAGGAAACCCTGGAGGAAGACCATCTTCCCTTTTTATCTTTTCGCGTTCGGCTTTCTCCTTTGGGTCTATAAGATTTACGGCCACATACCCAGAATCGAATATTATATAAATAATGCATTTATCATTAATCAACCTGATCTCGTCCCAATACGGGAGTTCGACTTTGAAATCGAATTTCTTTATTATCTCGTCAAAGGCTTTTAAGACGACTCTTTGAAAATCCCTGTTCATAAATTCTGATTGACCAATTTAATGATTGCTGTCTGGGAACGCCATCGGAAGTTTCCAGCCTTGAAGATTGGAAGGATAGATCGTCTGCCCATTTTCAAATGTAAATCCTAATTTCGACAGATAGTCAATATCAGTGGAGACCCTTAGGCCCATTTCACGAACGCGTCGATTTGAACAATAAGTATGTTGATTTGACGGATAAGTGTGCAGTGATTTATCGATAAGGCGCCGCCATCCTGATCCCATCTGCAGCCAGCGCGCCCTGTATAAGCTCTGCGAATTCCACCGCACGCGCCCCATCTCCATGCAGACAGATCGTCTCGGCCGAGATACCCACCGGCCCGGTTAGCGTGTTAACCCTGCCCTGTCTGACCATATATAGCACCTGCGCCACCGCCTTCGCGGGATCTTCGATCAGCGCATCGGCTTCCGTGCGCGGTGTGAGGCTCCCGTCGGCACGATAAGTCCTGTCGGCAAATACTTCGGAAACAAACCGTAGACCGGCATTCTCTGACGCACGCCGCATTTCGCTGCCGCTGAGACCGTAAAACAACAGAGATGCATCGAATTCCGCGACCACCCGCGCGATCGCACGGGCAACGACTCCATCCTTCGCGGCACGGTTATACAAGGCGCCATGCGGCTTCACATGCCGGATCCGCGTCCCCATTTCAAAACACACCTCCTGCAGCTGCTCCAACTGTTCACGCAACAATCCCGGCAACTCATCCGGTGACAAACCATTCCCCAGCATATCCTTCCTTCCGAAATTTTCCCTGTCGGGATAGGAAGGATGCGCGCCGACCGCCACCCCATATTCCAGCGCCAGCGCAACGGTCCGGCGCATCGTATCTTCATCGCCCGCATGCGCGCCGCAGGCAATATTCGCGGAAGTAATAAAAGGGAAAATGGCGGCATCGGTATCCATGCCTTCGCCCATATCGCAGTTGAGATCGATGGCCGGCAACCGAACGCCGCGCGCCGGGTCGTCGTCCTTCCCGCTCAGCATACCATCTCGTTTAGATGATCCATACACGAGCGTTGCAGGATATGCAGTTCTTTCTGACGCGAGACCAGCATGTGCTCTGCCGCCTCTATGTCCATCAGTTTGAATTGTATGGCGTCGGAAGGTCTCAGTTGAGCCAGTTTGGGCAGGTGCGCGGAGATGACATGGGCGATGCGCGGATATCCGCCCGTCGTCTGATGATCGGCCATCAGGACGATCAGCTGACCGCTCGGAAGCAATTGCACCGTCCCGAAACTCACCGCCGATGAGACCAGCTCTACGGACTGCTCCATATCCAACGCCACGCCGCTCAATTGGTACCCCATCCTGTCGGAGGAGGGATGGATGGTGAAATTGTTTTCCAGGAATGCATGTCGCCCCGCATCGGAAAGCAAAGGCCATTCATGACCGGGAAGAAATCCGATCTCATGCGGATATTGATAGATCTTTTCGGTATTCACCCGCCAGGGCAGCACCTCAAAATTGCTTTCCTCCTTCAACAAACCCGCAAAATAAATATGGCTTTCATTGAAAGGCAGCTCGTCCCCTTTTTTCAACGGCAGACCACCCCATCCGCCAGCCTGCGCCCTGAGACTCGTGCTATAGCTGTTCAGCCATTTTTTCATACAATAGCCTCCGTGAACGCTCAGGTAACACCTCCCTCCCTGTACCAGGGAAGGGAAATGCAGCACGGTATTCTTTCGCACGACTACCGGCTGCCACCGGGGAATCACCTCGTCATTGACCGTAGGGGAAAAATCGGCGCCGGTGATGGCGATCAGCGTGTTTTGCTCGAAAAGGATCTGGGGACCCGGAAAATGGATCTCGATCACCGCCTCATGCTTGTCATTGCCCACCAGCAGATTGGCCACCTGGGCCGCATAGCCATCCATCGCTCCCCCGGGGCTGACGCCCCAGTTACCGTAACCGTGTCTGCCCATGTCCTGTATCGTGTCCAGCAAACCGGGTTTAATAATGGAGAAAGCCATAAATTTTTCTATTTGATAGTAAGGCAAGGGCTGGACAACAGTTAAAATAGGTTACAGGGGGGGCGTTTTTCCGAGGTCGCCTAAGCTACTAATTTAAAGGATCAACGCCATCACTGATTATACAAAAGGACTTACTACTCAGGACGCCCCGATGTGCTCAAATTCAGCAGGCGTCACCGGGTAGAATTGCACCCGATCGCCCGTCTGCAAACGAACCGGTGGGTCATTCCATGGATCGAATAGCTTCACCGGCGTCCGTCCGATGATCTGCCAGCCGCCCGGACTGTTCAATGAATAAATACCCGTTTGCATACCTGCAATGCCCACGCCGCCGGCAAAGACATGCACCGGCTGATTTTTCCGACGCAGCACCAATCTTTCATCTACCTTCCCCATATACGGAAAACCCGGCAAAAAGCCGATCATATAGACCCGGTACGTCGTGGCACAATGGATGCTGATGACTTCCTCGGGAGATAGCCCGGTCTGTCGCGCCACCCATTCCATATCGGGCGCGAACCTGGGTTCATAACAGACGGGTATGCGAACCAGGGGACCCGGCGGCGATGCCTCGGGGACATCTTCCTCTTCCACCGATGCCCATGCATAGGCCAGCCAGTCTTTGATCCGGCAAAAAACAGCCCTGCCGGCTTCCTCATCGCCCGCCCGGATTAAGGCGGCATCGAAAAAGACCGATACCGAGCTATACGCCATGATGATATCCAATATTCCGGGAAAGCGATGGTTATGGAGCCAGTCATACAAGGCCAAGGCCCTTCTATTATGCTGTTCGTCAATGCAATTGCCGAGATCGATGGTAGCGGCGGCATCACCCAGGGGGAATATGGTAAAAGGGGGAGTACCCGCCACAGTTCAGGATTTAAAAGACAAATTAAGGCATTTTGAACAACGGGTCGCCGCCAG
>Ga0206921_10283_pt1 | contig 12219 bp, 11 predicted proteins | sample Alteio_BWOrgHeat_66_FD_152930 | JGI IMG/M metagenome (GOLD analysis project Ga0206921, IMG submission 152930) | Enriched cells from forest soil in Barre Woods Harvard Forest LTER site, Petersham, Massachusetts, United States -... | ecosystem: Environmental > Terrestrial > Soil > Temperate forest >...
CATTGCAACTTCGGATTGCGGGGCGCCGAGAGCGGGCGGGATGAGGAATTCGTGCGGCGGCTGGCGGACAGCCATGGCCGGGAGGTGCTGGTGAAGACCTTCGATACGAAGGCATTCGCCGCCCTTCATAAAGTATCCGTACAGGTGGCGGCCAGGGAGATTAGATACGCCTGGTTCGGCGAACTGGTCCTTTCGGGGAAGGCCGACTATGTCGCAACGGCGCATCATCTGAACGATAATATCGAGACTTTACTGATGAATTTTTTCAAGGGGACGGGTATCGCGGGATTGCGTGCGATGCTTCCCCGGCAGGGTATCGTCGTGCGCCCGCTGCTATTTGCCGAGCGTGCCGATATCGAGCATTTTGCCCGGGAAAAAGGCCTTTCCTGGGTGGAAGACAGCTCCAATCTCGAGGATAGGTATACCCGAAATTTTTTTCGTCACCGGCTAATACCGCTGGTGCAGCGGGCCTACCCCGGAGCCGTGTCGAACCTGGCGGGCAATATCGCGCGTTTTGGCGAGATAGAACTCGTCTACCGGCGCGCCATCGAGCAACAGAAAAAGAAATTGCTGGAGCACCGGGGGAGGGAGGTGTATATACCCGTGTTGAAATTGAAGCAATCCGCGCCGTTGAACACGCTGGTCTATGAGATCACCGCGGCTTATGGGTTTTCGACCCACCAGGTGGAGGCTGTGATCGGGCTGCTGAGCAGCGCCTCGGGCAAATACGTGTTATCGGGCACGCACCGGATACTGAAGGACCGCAACTGGCTGATCATATCACCGCTGGAAATGACGGAAGCGGCGATCCTTCCCGTCGAGGCCACGGATGCACAGGTGGTCTATGAACAGGGGGTGTTGCGTCTGGAGAAAATGGCGTCGTCCCGGACGGGGCAGCTGGATCAGGGGCCGTTGGTAGCGTTGGTGGATGCGAAGGCGGTGAGGTATCCGTTGTTGTTGCGCAAATGGAAGCCCGGCGATTACTTTTATCCGCTGGGCATGCGGAAGAAGAAGAAGCTGGCTCGTTTTTTTATCGATCAGAAATTGTCGGTTGCGGATAAGGAGAAGGTCTGGGTCCTGGAATCGGAGAAGCGGATCCTTTGGGTGATCGGGTTGCGGATCGATGATCGTTGCCGGGTGGGCCCCGGTTCTACGGAAGTGTTGCAGATCGTATGGGCGCCGGCTAGAAACGGGGATTCCTGAGTTCGTTGATGAAAGTCGGAACCACACCGGGGCTTACGGCGACGGTGAAAAGAATACCGTAAAGGGCGCCCCAGAGATGGGCATCGTGATTGACGTTGTCGCCTCCGCGTTTGGACATGTAGACGGAGTAGATCAGGAACAAAATGGTGTAGAGGATGGCAGGCATCGGGATGCCGCCGTAGAGATAGAGCCGGTCCCACGGATGGATCAGGATAGTTGCGAACAGGACCGCGCATACGGCGCCGGAAGCGCCCAGGCTCCGGTAGTTGTAATCGTCTTTGCGTTTGAGATAGGTAGGGATGTTGGCGGCAATCAGCGCGGAGATATAGAGGATCAGGAAATAATAATGTTTCAACCCCAATTCGCCCATATAATAAGTCTCCAGGGCTTTCCCGAAAAAATAGAGGGTGAACATATTGAATAAAAGATGTATAAAGTCGGCATGGATCAGTCCGCAGGTGATGAAACGGTAGTATTGATGCCGCATGTGGACGGCCGGCGGCCAGAAGATCAGGGTATCCATCAATTTGTGATTGTTGAAAGCCAGGAACGAAATCAGAGAGGTCACAGCGATGATGACTACCGTGAAGCTTGTCATTGGATTTTTTTTTAAAGATAGTGATTTATCGCGGCGCCGATGTTATGCGTGATGATATTTTTCATTGCGAAGGATAGTGCATGCGCGGTAAATCTGTTCGGTCAGGATGAGGCGAACCAGTTGATGCGGAAGCGTCAATTGCGACAACGACCAGCGCAAGTCCGAAAGGCGCAGTATTGTCTCGTCGAGACCGAATACGCCACCGATAAGAAAGACAATGTCCTTACTGCTGTCGTTGGCGCGGCCCTGGAGGAAGCGGGCCAACCCTTCGGAGGTGAATTGTTTGCCGTATTCGTCCAGTGTCACGAGGTAATGATCTTTGAGGCCGGACAACTGACCTTGCAGGGTCTCGCCTTCTTTTTTCTTCGTATCGGCGGGGGAGAGTGAAGCCGCATTTTTCAGGGGAGCAATGAGGTTCCATTCGACGGGAAAATACCTGCCGATGCGTTTGGTAAAATCTTCGATGCCGCCGATGACATAGGGCTCATGCGTCTTGCCGATCGACCAGAGGAGAAGTTTCATATGATTAAGCCGCGGGAAGCGTGAAGGTAAAGGTACTGCCTTTTCCGGGTGTGCTGTCGATATACAATGTCCCCCGGTTGCGGACGATGAATTCCTTGCAGAGCATCAGTCCGAGGCCCGTGCCGGCTTCGCCGGCAGTCCCCTTGGTAGAGTAGAAGTTGTTGAGATCGATCTTCGCCTGTGCATCGGGCAGGATGCCGGTGCCGGTATCTTTGACGAAGAGGGCGATCGTATTGTCTTCCCTGCGGGCTCCTACTTCGATGCAGCCGTTCTCCGGCGTGTATTTAATGGCGTTGGAGAGCAGGTTGCGCAGGATGAGATGCACCATATCCCTGTCGGCATAGGCCACCAGGGATTCGTCCGTCTTCAATGTCATGCCGATCTGTTTTGCATCTGCAGGCAACCGGAGCAGCCGTACCACTTCCGCGATGAGGTCGGTCACGGCGATGTTTTGCGGCCGGATGGCATAAGCCTGCATCTGGCTGCGCGCCCAGTGCAGCACATTTTCCATCAGGCTCGTGGTATGGGTCAGCTCGTTGACGACTTCCGGGACCATCTCCTTTATCTCCTCGGCAGGCATATCGAATTGCTGCATATTGCGGAAGAGATTGCGGAGCGCATAGATCGGGGACTTCAGGTCATGGGCGATGATGGAGAACAGGCGGTTCTTGAAGGCGTTGATCTGTGTAAGCTCCTCGGTCTGTTGTTTGAGGAGTCGTTCGTTGTCGGCGATGGCTTCTTTTTGTTTCAGGATGCTTTGCTGATACCCTGTGTTCTCTTTTTTGATCAGGAAGAGACCATAGAAGATAAAGAGTATGGCCAGCAGCTGGTTGAAAAGGTAAAAGAAAGGGCTGGCCGTCGCCAGTTGAAAAGTATAGTTCTTGCAAACCACTGCCAGTCCGAAATAGCTGGCCATAGACAAGCTGAGGGCAAATAGCATCTGGCTGAGGTCCTGGATGAAAAAAACAGACAGGATGGCATAGAGGATGAAGGATAATTCCACACCCATATTAAAACCCGAGAAATAGACGAAGCTGATGGCAATCGGATTTAACACAAAATACGCGATCTGGGCCAAATAAGATTCCCGGCGGGCATTAAGCGAAAGTACCAGGATGCTGATGCAGACCGGCATACAGGCGACGATCCAGGCCGAGAGAGGAAAATGATGATTGCTAACGGCATCTGCGACAGGGATGATCGCACCCGTGATCAGCTGGAAAAAATTAAGCTGGTTGAAGATGCCCAGCTTTCTTTTCTCATAATCGTCCATGTTGGCGGTGAATCCGATGGCTTTTATACGCTGGAAAAAATGCACGAAAACGGACCCGACAGTCTTAATTCTCCCCTGCCAGTCGGGATTGAAGCCGAATGGTCTGGCTCGAGCAATGAGGAATAAAGGTCCGAGGATTTTCATTCAGGTCCGATCCGGGTTTTAGTCTGATAAGCGTCGACCAAAATAACCCATTTTTTCCACAAAGCCAAGCCGGACAAGGGAACTATATTTGCAAAGTCGAACAATAACTCAATGCGTATGACACTAACGGGCAGGCTTCGCCGGCAGGGTAAGCGAATATTCGACCGGATCAGCAATGAAAAATTGAAACATAACCTATTGCAAGCCATCCCGTTCTGGATTGCGAGTCTCCTCACCGGATTGGCAGCGGTGGTCTATACGCGGCTTTTCGCCCTGGCGGAAAAAGGGACTGCCTATATCGTACACCTGCATGTCTGGCTTTTCTTTTTGGTAACCCCGGTCTGTTTCCTGTCAGCCTGGTGGCTGGTCCACCGATGGGCCCCCTATGCCCGTGGCAGCGGCATTCCGCAGGTGATGGCGGCCATCGAGCTGGCCACCCCTAAATACAACGATAAGGTCAGCCGGCTCCTGAATCTGCGGGTCCTGCTGATCAAAGTGCTTTCCTCCCTGACGATGGCATTCGGGGGCGGGGTCATCGGCCGCGAGGGGCCCACCATACAGGTGGCGGGATCGATCTTCCGAAAAGTGAACGAGTGGCTGCCTTCCTGGTGGCCCAGGATCTCCAAAAGAAATATGATCATGACGGGGGCGGCGGCCGGATTGGCCGCCGCCTTCAATACGCCGTTGGGAGGGATCGTTTTTGCCGTAGAGGAACTAACGCGTACGCATATCAGCCAATTCAAGACGGCGTTGTTTACGGCCGTGATCATTGCCGGTCTTACCGCCCAGGCCTTGTTGGGGCCCTATCTGTACCTGGGCTATCCCGAACTGAATGGCCTTACCGGGTCCGTTTTTTTCGCAGTAGTGATCGTCGCGATAATTTCCGGGTTGGCCGGAGCGGGGATGTCCAAAGGCATGCTCAGGCTTTTTGCCTGGAAGGCGGGATTCAAGCACATGCGACAACACCTCCTTTATGTAGTCGGTTGTGCGCTGATCATTGCCGCCCTGGCCTTTTTCATCGATGTCCGGGTGTTGGGATCGGGCAAGGCGCTGATGAACGCTTCGCTTTTTTCGAACGATAAATATCTTCCCTGGTATATGCCGGTATTGCGTACGGCAGGACCTTTGTTTTCCTTTACCACGGGAGCGAGCGGCGGGGTTTTTGCGCCGGCGCTCAGCGCCGGCGCGAGTATCGGCGCCACCCTGGCCGGATGGCTGCATCTATCGGCGGCCAACACGAACCTGCTGGTGTTATCCGGGATGGTGGGATTCCTGACGGGGGTCACCCGTACGCCATTTACATCGGCGATATTGGTATTGGAAATGACCGACCGGCACAACGTGATCTTTCACCTGATGGTAGCCGGGATGGTATCCGGGCTTTTCGCCATGTTCATCGACCGGCATTCCTTTTACGACCATTTGAAATTCCAGTACATGCGGGAACTGGTGGAGGAAAAAGAGGGATGAGCTTATTTGTTGAGGAACAACTCGAAGCTGTCCCCGCGGAGACCGAGGCGCATGGCTTCCAGCGCGATGACCTCGGCCGGGTTGATATTCCCCAGATTGGCATTGGCCCCGATGAGGGTCAGGAAATACAGCTGCTGATCTTTTTGGGGCGCCTCCCATAATATTTTTTCGGCCGGTATCTTTGTCAATATTTCCTGTACGAGACCTTCCCTGACCTCACCGGAATTCCGGTATAGGCCAACGTTGCCGGTCTCCCGCGCCTCCGCAACGATGTAGGATGCTCCGGCGGACAATTCGGCTTCCATGAGCCTGATCCATTGATAGGGCGGGGTGATATGTTCCCGGTCCTTGTCTTTCGAGCCGACCTCGCTGAGGACGGTACCGTATTTTGACAATTTTTCGATATACCCGCATTTTTCGGAGTGCGGGATGTCGATGGAGCCATCGGAGACTTCTATCCAGGAGATGTCGTATTCTTTCAGCATGCTGAGAAAGTCTTCGAACTGGCGCCGTATGACGAAAGCTTCGAACAGCAGACCGCCTAGATAGACGGGAATCCCTGCGTCGCGGAAGACCTTAATTTTTTCGGTGAGGCCGGAAGATACGAGAGAGGTGCCAAAGGCCAGCTTCACAAGATCGACATGGGGCCAGGCGCCAGAGACCAGGTTACGCGCCTCGCCGATGCTGAGCCCTTTATCATTGACCATGGTGAGACCGTAACTACGGGGACGTGTCGTTCTTTCGGGAATCTGTGTCAGGTGGAAGTTCATGATGCAAGTTAGGAAGCGGTGATGAAACCGCGAAAACGGAAGCGCGACCCGATGTAATACAGGTCCGAGGCAGGCTCCGGGAATTTCCGTATATTACATACAAATAGTTTGTCATATGGCGGAGATGGATGCGAAACGGGCGGAAAAGATCTCCAAGGCTCTTTCCGACCCGACCCGGCTGAAAATCCTCAGCGAGATCAAGAAAAAGCATGACTGGCTGTATTGTGTAGACCTGTACGAGAATATCAATTTAGCCCAGCCGTCTATCTGCCATCATCTCAAGCAACTGACGGAGACGTCGATCATCCTTCCGGAAAAGGAAGGCCGGAATATCAAGTATACGATGAACAATGCCGTCATTGACGATTATATCGGGTTTTTACAGGGATTAAAGAAGTAAAAAAACATTGAAGAAGTTCAATGTTTTTCCTTATATTTGGGTTGGAATTGTCAGATCGAAGAGAATCAATTTATTACCTAAAAGAATGTGTTATGGACCAATTTTGTATCAACTGCGAAGATAGTTTTTCTTCGCCCCTGCTCAAGGAGAGGAACAAAAGCCTCGGACGGAATTTTCTTTATACCGTGCTCGCGTTTCTTGCGTTGTGTGCGATCTCGTATATGATCGCCGGTTAATTTATCGCAAGACCATCTATTAATTATTTCATAATCCCGGGGTGCATCGTCGCGTTTGATTTTCGGCGATTGGGGCGGCGTGCCTAAGGCTTGTCCCAGGGTCGTTGGTGTGTGCCTAAGGCTTGTCCTGCGGTTGTTGTTGTTGCGCGGCTTTTGCGGCCTCTTCCTCCTTCTTCTTTTTCTCCTTTTCTTTCTTTTTGAAGAATCCACGGAGCAGGAAACTGTGTTTGGCGGCCTCCATGTTCTCGTTGAGACCTTCCGAGCCGGTGCGGAGGTTTTTCACGGTGGCGCTAAGATTGGTGGAGAGGGTTGTGTCGTGCAGGAGCTTGCCCAGTGCGCCGTGACCCTGGCTGATGCGATTGGAAATATCGGCCAGGTTGGTGGTGATGATGGCGGCGTTGTCGGCCGAGGTCTTGAGGCTGGTCATGATCGCGTCTGTCTCGATGGGTTGACGCGAACCCAGCGAGTCGCCATCGGCTACGATGGATGAAGCCGGGGTTCCTGCATTGATGACGATCACCTTATCACCCATCAGGCCATCTGAACCAATGCTTGCCCTGGCGTCTTTCCGGATGAATCTCTGGATCGGCTTCTGGATGATCATCTCCACCTGTACCGTTGTATCGGTGACCAGCGAAATACCATCCACCGTCCCGACATCGATGCCGCCGACGCGGACATTGCTGCCGATCTTGAGTCCGCTGACGGAACTGAACCGGGCGCTGATGTGGACTACCGAACCAAATTTATTCTTTTGTTTGCCGACATAGTAGATCGCTGCGACGGCGATGACCAACGCGGTAAGGGAGAAGAGGCCCAGTTTCCATTTATAGTTTTTTTCTTTTGGCATGGTGGTGTTTTTTAATTGAAAAACGAACGGATCCATTCATCTTCGGACTGTTCCAGGTGTTCATAGCTGCCCTCGGCATAGACGATGCCGTCTTTGAGCATGATGATCCTGTCGGCAGTCAGCCTGGCGCAAGCCATATCGTGCGTGATCGTAATGGACGAAATATTGTACTTTGTTTTTGTCTGGCAAATGAGTTCGCTGATCTCGCGGGCGGTACCGGTATCGAGACCCGTAGTGGGTTCATCATAGAGCATGATCTCGGGGTGGAGGATGAGGGTGCGGGCGAGCCCGATGCGTTTGCTCTGTCCGCCCGAGAGTTTTGACGGCAACTGATCGACGGAATCGGCCAGGCCGACGTCGTCCAGCGTCTTCATGATCAGCGTCTCCTTTTTCTCTTTGGACAGGTCTTTTTTGTGACGGCGGAGGGGGAAGGCCAGGTTTTCTCTTACCGTCATCGAGTCATAGAGGGCGGCATTCTGAAAAAGGAAACCGATCCGGACGCGAAACGCATTCATTTCGCGGTAGGACAGGGTCGAGATATCCTGTCCGAAGATGTGGATGTCGCCGTCGTCGGGCCATTCCAGCCCGATGAGACATTTGATGAGCACGGACTTACCGGTCCCGGATTTGCCCAGGATGACGAGGTTTTCCCCTTTTTTGACATGCAGATCGATGCCGCGCAGCACTTCGTGTTCGCTGAAAGATTTGGTCAGGCCGCGGATGACGATCACGGGTTCTTCTTCCGCGGCGGCGAGGCCGGCGGCTTCGTCCGGCTGGACGTTGGTATCCGCGGTCGGTTCGGGAACAAGCGCCGGGGTATCTTCCGGCAGAGTATCCGGCTCCGGTTCCGAAGCAGTGGGAAGGGTATAGTAGTCGTTCTTCATATACGTTATAATAGATCGGTGATCTGGGCAGCCAGCATGTCGATGATGAATACTGCCAGCGAAGAGGCCACCACGGCGCTGTTGGCTGCCAGGCCAACGCTTTCCGTACCGCGTCGCGCCCGGAATCCCTTGAAGCATCCGATGATGCCGATGACATATCCGAAAAAGAAGGTTTTGATGACGGCGGGAAAGACATCGATGAATTCCAGCCGCGCCATGGCCGACTGGAAAAAATGCCGCATCGTCGAAGAATCATGAATGTTCATGGCGAGAAATGCGCCCAGGAAACCGACCATGTCGGCGAAGATCGTGAGCAGGGGGATCATGAGGATCGTGGCGATCGTTCGCGTGACCACGAGGTAATGGAAAGGGTTGATTGCCGAGACCTCCATTGCATCGATCTGTTCGGTCACCCGCATCGATCCAAGCTCGGCTCCTATCCTGGACCCGACCTTTCCGCAACAGATGATAGCCGTTATTACAGGTCCAATTTCGCGTACGACGGAAACCGCGACCATCCCCGGGATCATGGAAATGGCTCCGAAGGCCGCCATGGAGGGCCTGGTCTGGATGGTCAGCACCGCGCCCATGATGAAAGCCGTGAGGCTGATCAGGAAAGTCGATTTATAGCCGACAAGGTAGCATTGGTAGAGGGTCTCGCGCCACTCATAGGGGGGGCGGAACACCTCGCGGAAGAACCGGAGCATGAAAGCAGTCAGATCGCCGGCCTTGTAGAAATAGTCTTTCCACTGATTTCTCTTCTCCTGAACGCGAAGCCGCGTTCGCCGGTATCGTTCGATTATGGGCTGCATACCCATATTAAGTCAATTATCAATCCAAACCGCTGAGGGGCCCGATTAGCCCTTCGGAAAAACTGGCACGATGTTTTGCCCAAAAAATTGTGGAACTATTTCCACAATTGCAGCAAGCTTACTCCCTATCAAATCACCTATTTTTGTTTTTTACCTTATCCTATGTGACCTAACCTTTATCATCACAGATTAATCATTGCAGGAAGGTATGATACTGATTGTCGATGACAAGCCCGAAAACATCTTTTCGCTCAAGACCATTTTGGAACTGCATTCTTTTCCTACCGACACGGCGTTGAGTGGTGAGGAGGCGCTGAAGAAGATACTCCGGAATGCCTATGCCCTGATCATCCTCGATGTGCAGATGCCCGGCATGGACGGATTCGAAGTCGCGGAGGCGATCAGCGGCTATAGCAAGGCCCGCGATATCCCCATCCTGTTCCTTTCCGCCGCCAGCACCGAGAAGAAATTCATAACGAGAGGCTATAGTTCGGGAGGGATGGACTATATCATCAAACCCATCGACCCGGACATTTTGCTGCTGAAGGTGAAGACTTTCTACAGGCTATACGAGCAGAACCGGGAGCTCAACCGCATCCAGGCCAGCCTCCGCAGCGAGATCGAATTCCGGAAGAAGGTGGAGGGGGAGCTGCAGGAGAGGGCGGGGGAGCTCCATTCGATACTCGAATCCATCCCTCAGCTGGCGTTCACCACCCGTGCCGACGGGAAGATCGAATTCGTCAATGAGCAATGGCTTGAATATGCCCCATCCAAACACGAATTCCCGCTGACCCATCCCGAGGATGCCGACTTAGCACAGCAATGGGAGAGGACGGTGGCCAGCGGAAAGCCGCTGGAGCTGGAGATCCGGGTCCGGCGGAAGGATTCGGAGGAATACCGGTTCCACCTGCTGCGGGCCATGCCTATCCGGGACGGGGAATCCACCGCCAAATGGGTGGGTACCTTTACCGATATCGACGATCAGAAACAGGCGGTGAAGCGAAAGGATGAGTTCATCAGTATCGCCAGCCATGAGCTGAAGACACCGCTGACGACCATCAAGGCCTATGTACAATTGCTGGACCGGAGCATTCCTTCGGATGATCCGACCCGGATGTATGTGGAAAGGACGCTGGCGCAGGTGCAGAAACTGGACAACCTGATCGTCGACCTCCTCGATCTTTCGAAGATAGAGAGCGGGAAACTGAAATTCAATAAGAAAATGTTCTCCTTCGAGACCACGGTTTCCAACGCGGTGGAAATGATCCGGCAGACCTATCCCGACTACAGTGTCCTCCGGAATGGCGCGGCCGATGTGGAAATATACGGCGATGAGATGCGGATCGAGCAGGTGATCATCAACTTTCTCACCAATGCCGTCAAATACTCCCCCGATGTCAAGGATATACAGCTGGAGGCGGCGGTTGATCCGGCGGGATCGGTTTCCGTCCGGGTAAAGGACTATGGTATCGGTATCCGGAAGGAGCACCAGTCGGATATTTTCAGCAAATTCTACCGGGTGGAAGAATCGGCCGGCAGGTTTCAGGGCCTGGGTATCGGCCTGTACATCTGCGCGGAGATCATTCGCCGGCATGAAGGAGCGTATGGCGTCGAAAGCGAGCCGGGACATGGCTCGACCTTTTATTTTTCCTTACCTATGAAGCATCGGACGACAACCCCACAATAACCATATGAACATTAAATCCAAACCAAGGCTATTGCGTAATCTGCAGATCGGGTTCGGGCTATCGCTGCTGATCCTCATCATCACCTCCGTTGCATCCTTCAGCAGCATCCGCAACCTCCTGCTCGCCTCGAGCTGGGTCGATCACACCGACTCTGTGATCAACGAGCTGAATGTCGCCCTATCCACGCTCAAGGATGCCGAGACGGGACAGCGGGGCTATTTATTGACGAACGATACCGCCTTTCTACGACCTTATTGGGGAGGGCGTGAGCGCGCCCTGATGATGGTGGACAGGGTGCAGGGCATGACCATAGACAATCCTGTACAGCAGGAAAACGCCAAAGAACTGAGGGAGGTGATCGCCAACCGGCTGATTCTTTTACAGGATATGATAGAGGACAAACGGCGAAGCGGCGGTTTTGCCCTGTCACAACTGGAGAAGGGGCGGGAATACATGGACGAAGTGCGGGCGATCGTACAGCGCATGCAGGACGAGGAGCACCGGCTGCTGGTCATCCGGACGGAGAGGGTACAGACCTATTCAAGCTATACCCCTATCCTGATCATTGCCGCCGCCATCTTCTCGGTGTTGATCACGTTGTTCTTTTACAACCGCGTTCACCGGGACTTCCTGGAGAGGCAGGGGCTGTATTCCGAATTGAAGGAAAAAGATGCCGATATCTCGAGGCGTATCGCCATCATCGGTTCGATAGCCGACCAGATATCGGAAGGCCGGTACCAGACCCGGGTGTCGGATGCGCAGAAGGACGCCCTGGGTGCGCTGTCCGGTTCTCTCAACAAGATGGCGGAATCGCTCGAATATTCTTTTGGCCAGCTGTCCGATAAGGAATGGCTGAAGACTGGGGTGGCCCGGTTGAGCGAAGTGATGGTCGGGGAGACGGATATGAAGCGCCTGGCGACCCAGGTCGTCGCCTATATTGCAGCCTATAGCGGGAGCGAAATCGGCGCGTTGTATATCCAGGACCCGGTGACCGGCGGGTTCCAGCTGACCGGCGGGTATGCGTTGGCGGGGGGAGGAAGGAAGGTCTTTCCCGAGGGGGAAGGGCTGATCGGGCAGGTTGGGATGGAGGGCAGGCGGATGGTTTATTCGGGGCTACGGCCGGATGACTTCGTCATCAGCTTTGCCAGTGGCGCGGTCCGGCCGGGGACGATCGTCGCCTTCCCCTTTTTCCACGAGAAAAAGGTCAGGGGGGTGATCGAGCTGGGGACGACGAGGACCTATTCCGACCGCGATCTCGAATTCTTCGACAATATTGCCGACGGCATCGGCATGGCCGTGGCCAGCATCGAGAGCCGGCACAAGCTGCAAGAGTTGCTGGAGGAGACGCAGGCGCAGACCGAGGAGCTGC
>Ga0206921_10268_pt2 | contig 12144 bp, 14 predicted proteins | sample Alteio_BWOrgHeat_66_FD_152930 | JGI IMG/M metagenome (GOLD analysis project Ga0206921, IMG submission 152930) | Enriched cells from forest soil in Barre Woods Harvard Forest LTER site, Petersham, Massachusetts, United States -... | ecosystem: Environmental > Terrestrial > Soil > Temperate forest >...
GGATCCGGGGCCGGCAGTCCCCTTGGATCTCGATCTTACGGTCCTTGAGCGTCCCACCCGTCCCACAACTTTGCTTGAGATGGCGGGCCAATTCGGCCAAATAAGAATGGTCATGGGTGAACCCACTGAGAACAGTGACCGTTTTTCCACCACGGTTCTTCTTTTCGATTTGAAGATGGATGACTTCCATGAACCGCCTGAAACAAAAAACCCCCTGAAAAGGGGGTCCGTTGGTTGCGGGGGCTGGATTTGAACCAGCGACCTTTGGGTTATGAGCCCAACGAGCTACCAGGCTGCTCCACCCCGCGTCTTTTTGGCGCGATACACGCCTTATGTCTTGAAGAGAACATTTCGATCATTGGTGCCGAGACCCGGAATCGAACCGGGACGGGCTTTAGGCCCGAGGGATTTTAAGTCCCTTGCGTCTGCCAGTTCCGCCATCTCGGCGAAAATATCCCCGATCACCGAACCGATCATGACCTAGAAAAGAACCATCGAGCGATCCAAATGTCGAAAGTTTTGGCGAACTTTTCCAAAAAAGATTAGCCAGCCAAAAGGAATGGTAGGATAACGACCCAGTGAGTGGAAGTCAACAACGTTTAAAAAGGAGGGCGTCCGGTCAGTGATTCGAGGAATTCTTGAACTTGTAGACCACTTCGCCGGGTTTGACAAGGTTCAATTCTTCGCGGGCCTGTTTTTCCACCAGCCCTGGGTTTTTCTCGAGGGTCTGATATTCCGTTTGATGCCGATTGATATCCGCCCGCAATTGGAATATCTCCTCCGTTAGCGTGATCTTTTCCTGATGAAGCTTGTAAAGGTTCCACAGACCGCGGTTACCACTGAAAACCAGGTATAGGATCACGAAACCCCAGACAACGATCCCCCACTTTCGTTGTGGTGTCATCGGCTCTCCCAAGGTTTCAAAAAGTCCCTCCAACCCCTCTGGTTTTCCCCCCGCAACCTTTCAAGAAAGGGTTCAAGGGGCTTATCATCGTAAATTATTTTATACCTTAAAAAGTGCTTTTCAAGCAAAACACATTGAAATGAAAAGAAGAACACGAAACCCAAAAAGAACCACAGAACGAGGGAGATCGTAAAAAAACAAAAACACATACCTAAAAATGCCAGGATCCCCAATGAACCTAGGCCATTTGCCATGACTAACAGAAAAGACCGGTATAAGACCTTGAAAAAGGGAGGGTCCTGAAAAAAAAGAACGGGCCATTGATAGAGGGAAGAAGAGGTCCAAAAAAGGGCGAGCCAACCGATGACACCGGCAATCGCCATATTCTGCCAATGGGAAAACCCAAGAAGGTAGTAGAACCGGATATTGGTTAAAGCTAGTCCCAGGACCAATCCCGACACCGCCGATAAGCCAATGGCTTTGGGGAGAAAATGAAGGGTTCCATGCCAAATCTCGGAGAATGAAATTTCGGAAAAATTAAATATCCGGAAAACCAAGTAGGCCCAACCTACCGAGAAGCCACTTTCGACGACAAAGATCAGGTAGATTTCCCAAGGATTGATATGGGCGGCACCAGATTTAAAGGAAGTCAAAGGACCCAGATGGGTCAGAATCCACCCGATGAGGAAACAGGTCAAGAACCAACCCAAATTGAAAAGGACAAGATGGCCGAGATGATCGTAGTAGCGCCAGAACCAAGAACGAAGGACATGGGAGAAGCGGGAATGGATGAGAAGATCGGCGTTCGGGATCTTTGAGTTTCCGGGTTCTTCAGGGCTCAAAGGTCAGGTTAATTCTTTTTCGAACTTAGGAATGGCCTTCTTGAGCTCCAACCGGCCCCGTCCCAAATTGCCATCAAGGTTGATGGCGATGGTGACAAAATAATTCTGCCCAACCATCATCATGATCATGGTGGCTTTGTCCGTGGTGATTAAGATTTCCGCGGTATTTCCCAGGCCAAAATTAGAAGAAGCCCGCATGGCATTCTTGATGATGCTGGAATATTCGGCCCCAACCGCATTGATATCAAAGGAGGAGTTATGGGAGATCTGGTCAATGACGATCCCGTCCATCCCGACCAACCCTGCCCCAATAGCCCCTTCGATGTTGGCGACGGTTTCTTCAAGTATTTTTTTAAAATCCATTTTTAAATCCCACTCATAATTCTTCCGAGGGTGTTGCTAGAGCCATCAATAGTAATTTTTTTCAGGCTGGAAGGCTACAGAATTTTTTCTAGCTTTTTCAGTGCGGAGTCCAGGGCCAGTCTTAAAAGGCCTAAATTGATTTTGCTATTGGCCAAAACGATCAACACATAGTTCGAGAAGGAAACCAACAAAATATGCCCGGTCTCGGCTGTGATCAAAATTTGCTGCAACTTACCTTGCTGCAATTGAGCGACAGACCGATTAGTGCTTTTGAATATGGTCGCCGTTTCCTTACCCAGGTCAGCATTATTACTGGTTTCCCCGAGGGAAACAATGGTAATTCCCTCACTCCCCATGACAACACATCGGATGATCCCGGACACGGCGTTCAATTCGGCGAGGATTCCCTTGAGACCATCAACTTGGTCTCCCCTTAACTCAGGAACGATCTCTTTTTTTGCCGTCTCTGTTACAGAAACCGGCGCGGGAGGTTCATTCTTTTTGATGGGCAGGGAGGGCTTTTCATCGACCACCGCATCATCTTTTCCCCCTCTCCTCATGACTTGCAAAATGTCTTCACTGGTGAATTTAGAATCATCGCCTCTTTTCGGTTTGGGCTCCTGTTTACCCGCGGACCTCTCCTCTTCTGCGATGGAGTCCTCTTTTTGATCCGGAGGTTGGACAAAATCACCCTTTTTGATCTTGGAGGCCCCACTTTCGACTATGGATTCCTTCTGCCGGCGATTGACCACCTCGGACAATTTTTGTCGCAACATCAAGTTCTGAGGGTCATCCGCCAACAGCTCTTGGTAAACTTCGATGGCCTTATCAAAATGACCCTGCTTTAGGTAAAGTTCCGCGATCGTCAACGTGGCCGTGCTTTCCTTGGGAGAAGCTTTCTTTTCGGTTGATGAAATTTCCTTCTTGATCGGTTTGGAAGATTTTTGTTCGCCGGCGGCTTTTTCAATAGCCTGCTTCAAAAGGGTTTGGGTTTCCTCATCGTCAGGATTCAACGTGAGGACTTTTTGATATTCCTCGATGGCCCCTTGAAAATCATTTTTTTGGAGAAAAAGGGATCCTAAAAGGGAATGGGCCATTAAGTTGTCCGGGTCCTGATCCAAGACCTTCTTGAACTCAACCTGGGCTTCATCGGTCTTTTTCTGGTCTTGATAGATCCGGCCTAATACAACTCGAGCGCTTGTATAAGAAGGATGTTTTTCCAACCCTCTTTTGCAAGTGGCCAAAGCTTCTTCGAGCTTGCCTTCTTTTCGATATGCGTCCGCAAGGGGGGCGAAGACCAACGAATCGGGATTTTCATCCAACTTTTTTTTCAGCTCATTGATCTCGGACGTAGTGGGTCCCTTCTAATGTGACTTAATGCGGATGATCTGTTTCAACTTGGAAATGATTCAAAACCGAAAAGATGGTGGACCGCGGGATATTTTTTTGAATGGTAACAAGCCCAATTTTTCTTGTCAACACAAATTGGATTTTGCCCTTTCGGGCTTTCTTATCCAACAGCATCTTTCGATAAAGGGCCGCGGGAGAGAACCTCGGCAAAGGGCGCATCAATCCCGATTTTTTCAATAGCTGAAATTGTCTTTGCACCACCGACCGATGACAAAAGCCAAGCCGCGAAGAGAGAATAGCGGCGAAGTGCATCCCATGCGCGATGGCTTCGCCATGGGTCAAAACTCGATAGTTGTAAAAAGATTCTAAAGCGTGACCAAGGGTATGTCCATAATTCAACCAAGCTCTATTCCCAGTCTCTTTTTCGTCCGCGGATACAATATCGGCTTTTATTTGACAGGAACGAGAAATGAGGCTCGACAAAAATTCGAATTTTTTGTCCGTGAAAGATTCGATATTCTTTTCAATCCTTTCAAATAGCTTTTCATCCCGAATAACACCATATTTTATTATCTCTGCAAGGCCGGTCCGCATTTGCCTATCATCCAACGTCCGCAAAACCATTGGATCGATGAAAACAAAGTCGGGCTGATAGAAGGTCCCGACCAAATTCTTGACCCCATAAAAATCAATTGCGGTTTTCCCTCCAACGCTCGCATCGACCTGGGCAAGAAGTGTTGTGGGGAATTGGACAAAATGGATCCCCCGCATATAGATGGAAGCGGCAAGACCGCCCAGATCCCCGATGACCCCCCCTCCCAATGCGATCAAACCCGAGTCTCTTTGAAGACCCATTTGGGCCATTTTTTTCAAAATAATGAACAGGTTTTTTTCATTCTTTTTGGACTCGCCATCCCTGATCAATATCGGCTGACACCTAACACCCCTTTTTTTCAACTGAGTATTTATGGATCTTCCATATTCCCTGAATAAGAATGGAGAGGAAAGTAGCGCAAAATTATGAACTTCCAAGGTCTTCTTCAACAGGGTGCCAAAGTCCCTCAATGTATTATCCCCAATGAAAATATCGTAACTTCTGTTTCCCAGTCGAACCTTAATTTGTTTTGGCATTGTCATCGATCTTCTCGGTTTTCTGTTTTGATTTTTTTCTCAATGTCACAATGTTAGCAACGAACAACATTAATAAGCCCAAACCTAAAGTGAATGACATGAAAACAATCATTGTTTTCTTGTTTTCATCAACTGACCGGCTCATTTCAGCCAATCCCCATATCATCCCTAGCAAAAAAGGGATCCCAATAATCATAATCCAATATTTTTTTAAAAAACTCCCAAATTCCTGGTATCGACCCGAAATTTCAGTCTGGACCACAAGCGGAGTTTCGTGAAATTTTTTCGTTAATTGAATGATTCTCAAAATCCTTTCGCAGATATTTTTTTTATTTTCATCGCGTGTCGCAATACCTTCATATTCCTTTTTTAAGGTTTCTATCTTGGAAAAATGAAAATACAAGTCGACTCGACTAAAATGCCCTTTCTCCCAAGCCCAATCTTTTTCTAAAGCCCTAATGATCGCTTCATCAGCCTTTTGGAACTTATTTTCGTCAAGATCTTTCAAACCCTCCAAATAAAGACAAGTAGCCTTTCCTTTTTGTGCTTCTAGGTCCCCTGGCACCAATTGAAGGAATTGATCGTACAACTTGGAGGCTTCAGCAAAACGGCTCAATCTTCTCGTGAATTCCGCCATTTCCAGGAGGGCTTTTTTTTGGTCCAAACCACAATTCGGGCAGACATCCTCTGTCCATTTTTCATGCCGACACTTAGGACAGATCAAATGGTCTCGCCTCTAATAGCAAACGATGGATTTCAAGCGCAACGTCCTTTGGGTTTCTTCCGTCGGTTTCCACTCGAGCGTGGGCCAAGGAATAAAGCGGTTCCCTCTGAGCCAATATTTCCTCAATGGTTGTCAGGGGTTTAGGACTCGAAGTCAACAAAGGTCGGGTTTCCAGATTAGGCCCAACCCTTTTAAAAATTTCTTTCGCCGAAACTTTTAACCAAACACACCAACCGCCATTGAGGAGTTTTACCCTATTCCCCTCGCCGACCCAAACACCACCACCTGTGGAAATCACATAATGTTTTTTGTCTTTCAAAAAATCCACAGCTTCGGTTTCTTTCTTTCGGAAAAAAACCTCTCCTTCATCTTGAAAAATTTCTTTTATTTTCTTCTTACACTGCTGTTCTATCCATTGGTCCATATCCCAAAATTGAAACTCCAACAAATGGGACAATTCTTTTCCCGTGAATGTTTTACCGGCCCCCATGGCTCCGACCAGTATCACATTAGGAAAGGTTTTCATTCAGGCTGCATCAATAATTATTCAGATGTTCTAGATAAAGTCGGTAACGCTTTTGGATTTCACCCATAAAATCGCCTCCCATCTTCTCAAGGAAAGCATCCGCCACAACCCAAGCGCAAATGGACTCGCCTATTACCGACGCAGCGGGCAATGCGCATACGTCCGAACGTTCATAGGCCGCCTTGATCACTTTTTTAGTGTTAATATCAACGGATCGGAGTGGTTTTTTTAAGGTCGAAATGGGTTTTTTAGCGACCCGGACGACTATAGGTTCCCCATTGCTCATGCCGCCTTCAATTCCTCCCGATCTGTTAGTGTAATGGAAAAAACCCTTCCCTTTTCGATATCCAATCTCATCGTGAACCTCGGATCCGAAAAGTGTTGCATTTTTAAACCCCTTCCCAATTTCTACCCCTTTTACAGCTTGCATACTCATCAAAGACTGGGCAAATCGACCATCCAACTTGCGATCCCACTGCACGTGACTTCCCAAACCGGCCGGAACTCCGGAGATAATCACTTCAAAAATCCCCCCTAGAGTATCTCCCTTTTCCTTCGCCTTATCGATCTGGGCCATGGCTAACTTTTCGGAGGTTTTGTCCAACATCCGGACCGGAGATTGATCGGCTTTTTTGTTTAAATCCTCAATATTTGAAATTCGATCGGCTTTGGAACTTATGGAACCCAATTGGATGACATGACTCTCTACGGATATCTTAAAAGCTTTCAAGAATTTCATGGCAACGGCTCCCGCCGCTACACGGACCGTTGTTTCGCGTGCGCTGGCTCTTTCCAATATATTTCGCAAGTCTCGGTGGTCATATTTCTGTCCACCAGGAAGATCAGCATGTCCTGGGCGCGGCCTGCTAAGCGGGTTTCCCGCTTTGTCCTCCATCGGATCCGGAGTCATTATTTTTTCCCAATTCACATAATCGCTATTTTTGACAAATAAAGTGATGGGCGAACCTAACGTTATTCCTTTTCTGATGCCCGACAGGATCTCCACCTGATCTTTTTCGATCAACATTCTCCCGCCACGGCCATACCCTTTTTGGCGTCTGGAAAGCTCAAAGTCGATATCTTCCCTCGTGACCCCTAATCCGGCGGGGAATCCTTCCAGGATTACGATGGTTCCTTTCCCATGCGACTCACCTGCTGTTAAAAACCGCATTTTTTCTCCAAGAATTATTACGAAAGGTAATTTATTTTTAAAACATAAAAAAAGTAGATGCCATTTCTGACATCTACTTTTTCGGGAAAATTTCTAATCTTCTACTAACGTCGGAGTGATAAAGATGACCAGTTCTTCCTTTTTGTCCTGCTTTTCATGGGATTGGAACAAAGAACCTATTAAAGGCAAACTCCCTAGTAAAGGTATACCGATAACGGTATCCGTAATGGAATCGCGAACCAAGCCACCGATAACAATAGTCTCCCCATTTTTTGTGGTTACAGTTGTGGTTACCGTCTGGGTACTTGTTGGAGGCTGACTTTGAGAACCATTTGAAACTAGTGGGGGGCCAGTAACCGAAGTAATGGTGGCACTTACAACGGTGGTAATTCTACCATCGTCGGAAATTCTAGGGGTCACTTTCAGGTCGATTGGCAACGGCATGGAATTGAAGGTAGTGGTAAATTGTGTTCCCGCATTTGGAACAATGAGTGTACTTGTGCTCTCATAAATAGCGGTCTCGGAGGTTTGAATTTCAGCGAGAATCCCACTTTGGGTAGCGACCCTAGGGCGGGAAATGATCTTTCCTTTTTTATGCGTTTGTAGCGCCTCAATGGTTGCTGAAATGTTCATGCCGCTTTTGATCGTTCCAAAAGTGAATGCCGATAGATTACCGACAGCATTTGTTGGCAAATTGTTGAACGATGCGTTCATCGTGGGGTCCCCAATATTCCTGCTGGCGGACCAATTGATGCCAAGATTAAGATCCTTTTCATCATCAACCTCGACGATATTGGATTCAATTAGTACTTGGGCTGGTTTACCGTCAAGTTCCTTGATCAATTCCAGTAAAACACCCATGTTGGTAGCTGACTCCCATATGACAAGACTTTGTCCCTTTAGTTGGACTTTTCCAACCGGGGTCAAGTAAGCGGCTAAAATACCTTGAATCACATTGGCGTCCGCATAATTCAATTTTACGATTCGGGTGATTCGTTCATCACTTCCGCTTTCATCCAACTTCAGATCTTTTATGGTTTTTTTGTAATCTTCAATATCCGAAGCGGTTCCATGTAGAACAATGAGATTCCGAGTAGGGTCCATTGTGCTTGTGCACGAATTATTCGGGTTAAGAATGGCCCTTACCAAAGTATCAAATGTACCCGTTGACATCCCGCCAGCCGGACTTATTAATTCCGTGACTTGTGGCATTATGGCTTTTGTCGCCTTGAGATTGGTTTGCAGGGCGAACCTTAAAGTGTTCCCTTGGACTTCATATCCATAAGCCCCCGGGGAAAGCAAAGTAGCCAACACGGTTTTCAACGGCACTTCTTTGAACTTTTCGTTCACCACTCCCACAAGCGGACCGCCTGGGAAGTCGACATCAAAACCACTTTCGGAAGCAAGCGTTCTTAACACAGCCGTTAGATCGGCGGCTTCAACTTCCATTGTAACGAGTTTGTTGAGATCCCCCTTCTTCGCGATGGCCTTTTCGGGAGAATGGGGGGCCGAAAGCGTAATGACAACTTGGTTCAGATCCCGGTCCAGTTGATGAACCGTTCCAGGAACCAATGTCAAAATGGCTTCAGAAATCGGGGAGAAGGCAGGGCCAATTTGTCGAAGTTCTATCGAAAGTAGTCCACCCAATTGCAACGCATTATCACCATTCTTGAAATTCTTTAATTTTTCCGAGATCTCAAGTTTCGTGTCCCTAAACCTAATGACGAGTTTCTCGGGTTGCGACAACTTACGAACCGTATATTTCGGAGGTCCATCAGAGGTCAAAACTATCTTGATGCCTTTTTCTACCGGTTTGTAAGTTAAATCGATCAATCTAAAGAAAAGTTTTTTCTCATTTACGTTAGCACTAGAAGTTTCACGGGGGCCACTTTCAGTGGATTTACTTTCACTTTGGGTAACGTTACCGCCCAAAACCAAAGAATAACCTTTTTCATTTTTTGGAAATGTTCCACTGCTTGACAGACTCAAGATCAAGAACTATCCATGCAACTTGCCCCGGATGCATCGAAGAACGGACACCCTTAACAACCCCACTTACAGCCTTCAATTTTCCGGGGATTTCTAACTTTGCCTTGTCAATCTTGATCAAAATCTTTTTTTTGTTAGGAACTTTTTCAACAGTTGGCTTTGAAAGGTTATCTCCATCGATCTCAACAAAAGTCTGGTCATTTTTGCTTTCGACAACAATGGATTTGACTATTCCAAGACCTTTTGATCCCGTTTCGGGAGATTCAGTAATTGGATTTTGATCTGAAGCTCGAGAAGTTTTAGCAGAACTAGAGGTTACCTTCGTATTCGATGAAGTGTTTTTGGAGACATTGCTGGAACTGCCCCCCATATCTATATCAATGTCTTCCGCCCAAAGCCTCGGAAGAAAGCATGCGGAAAGCAGGATAAAAGCGAAAAAAGAACGAACGAACGGCGAAAAAGGGAATCCCATATCTAAATTCTCCTTAGTTATTTACGAGGATAAGTTACTTTCTGGTCCCCCTGTGTCAAAACCACTTCGGAATCGTTAATGTCTCCAACCACACCATCGATTGTTCTCTCATCACCACTATACAATTTTCGGGTTTTAAGGGTGTACTGAATTGTCGAATTTCCTCTCCACGTAAATAACGCGATCGGCGTGTCCTCTAATAGGATGACGCCGTGATAATCAAGTTCGGCAATTGAAATTTGGGGTGCCCTATCTTGATTGTCCAAGGTTTTAAAGGGATCCCTACCATGATAAGCCGGAACATAAAGTGGCTGAATAAAAAAGTTCATAAAAACGGGCTCGGGAACATCCTGTTGCTGGGCCATCGTCTTCATGAATGGGAGGCAAATGACCCCGATAATAAACAAGAATAAAATGAATATTTTCTTCTTGTTCACGGTTTTGCCTGAATTCCGCTCAAGGTCATCTGAGCCTTCAACGTCGCCGTTGGATGATTGGTGTCCGTCCCACCCGTTATGGTCAGATCACGAACTGTCATGAATAAATTCGACAAACTAACTTGATAAAGAAAAATAAGTAGATTTTTAAAATCGCTTGTGAAGGAAATGGTCGTCGGAACTTCGATATAAGCGCCATCTCTCGAGGTTACCGGAGCCAAAAATTGAAGATTGGTCATAAATATTCCTGACCGATTTTGAAGGTAATTAATGGCTTCCACCAGTTTAGGACGGTCAATGGTCTTGGGTATTCTGTTTTGGATCCATTCGAGCTCTCTTTGGACCGAATCTTGTCTTTTTTTGAATTCAACATACTTCGCAACAATGCGTTTGGCATCTTCTAGATCTTTTTTCTTTTGCTCTAAAGTCGTTTGCAGGGAACCGATCTCATTATTGATCGGCTTGATAGCGAATTGATAATACAAGAAGACCACACCAATAAAACCAATGGCCCCTAAAAAAATTCCTTGTTGTAAAACGGTGAATTTCATGACCCCAGGTCCTGTACGGTAACGTTGATCTCAAAAGAAAAAATTCTTTGATTATTTCCCTTTGGCGTGTTGTTCGATTGCAAAGTAAGGGTTGCATCCTTCAAGAAGTTAGTTTGTTTTTGAATCGAATTAAAATAATTCTGAAGATTTGACTGCGTAAACGCGAAGCCATCTACAACGAATTTGCTTGGATTATCCCGCGCCTGATTTATCGTAACCAGCCAAACACCTTCCGTTACCCCGATGGCAAGGCGGTCAAGCGCAACAATTACCTTTCTCTGGGTTTCTGAGATCCCCTTAATGGTCTTTTTAAAAACTTCTAAATTGGCTTCCTTGCTTTCAAGGTCTTTGATTTCGTTGATCTTTTCTTGATAGCCTTTTGATTCTTCATCGACTTGACGGATTTCTTCTTTCAGGTTGCTTTTAACTTGTTCCTTTTTGAAATAGAACCATAACATTCCCAAAATCATGACGAGGAAAAGAGCGGATGCGCAAATAACGATGAAGATTTCTTTTTGTTTTTTCTTTTCTTTGACCGGAACTAGATTGATCTTGATCATCTTTAAGATTCCATCCGACGAAGTGCCAATCCCAAACAAACACCCATATGAAATTCTTTTTCGGCAAGTTGTTCCGGATCGAGACCTTTCGAGGGTTCTACGTTCCGAAATGCCGCAAAGTGTTCCACTGGTATCCCCAATTTATTGGCCAAGAAGCGATTCACGTTTTTTAACCGTGCACTACCGCCTAATAGCACTACCCTCTCAACCGTTTTCTTTCTCGATTGAGTTTCGTAGTAATCGAACGAACGCCTTATCTCTCCCAACAATTTGTTCAATACAGGCGTCATAACATCGGACATCCTCAAAACCCGATCATCCTTTTGGGAAACCGTTGACAGGCTAAAATCATCTTCCTCCATGGAGATGGAACCGTGTGATTTTTTTAACTCTTCGGCTTCAGCGAATTTCAAATTGAATTCTTTTTGGATCTCGCGGGTGAAGTCATTTCCCGCAACGGGCACGTCCCTCGTGAACCGAGTATTACTTCCCTCGATGATATTGATCGTGGTCAAGGAAGCCCCCATATTGACCAAAGCAACCGTCTCTTCGTTGCCTTCCAGCTTATTAATTTCATATGCATTTTGTAACGCAAATGCATCAATGTCGATGATCATAGGTGTCAAGCCCGCTGATTTAAGCATGGCTAAATGTTGATCCACAACATCCACTTTCGCCGCTACAAGTAAAACATCCAATTTTTTTTGGCCATCCTCTTGTATTTCCCCTAATATTTGAAAATCCAAAACCACCTGGTCGATGTTAAGTGGAATGTATTGTTCCGCTTCTTTCGCAATGGATCCTCGCAATTCATCAGCGGTCATAAATGGCATTTTTACATATCGAATAATGACCGAATCACCCGACAGCGAGGTGACAACCCGCTTAACTTTGATTCCACTTTCCTTAAAAACACGTTTAATAGCCTCTGCCGTGGCGGCGCGCTGCACTTCTTGATTTTTGTTCTCCAGGGACTCTTTCGGTATCTCCACCATTCCCAAGGCCATTAATTGCCATTGGTTTCCGTTTTGTTTAACTTGAACGATTTTTACGTTCGAAGTCCCAACATCCAATCCCACGATATTCTTTGAAAATAAATTCATAAGAAATTCCTCAAAAGATTA